>Ga0164241_10000094_pt1 | contig 219023 bp, 204 predicted proteins | sample OricomyardsoilBY_FD_108780 | JGI IMG/M metagenome (GOLD analysis project Ga0164241, IMG submission 108780) | Backyard soil microbial communities from Emeryville, California, USA - Original compost - Back yard soil (BY) | ecosystem: Environmental > Terrestrial > Soil > Unclassified | place... | reverse complement strand
GCAGGCGGCATCACCTTCTATGATATGGGACAGGTGAAGATCGGCGGCAATTGGGTTACAAATCCGTTTTCGCAGGAATTGTCTGTTTCCGGCCCGCCTGAATCAGAGCCTACAATATCCAGCTTTCCCGATGCAGGAACGGCGGCCGACGCTTTGGCTTTATTGCTGTCTGTTAATGCATCTGATAGAGAAACCGCATTCAGAAGGATACAAAAATCACACCTTGCTTTACAGAAATTCGCGTTTCTTAATGAATTCGAAGAAATATTGATCGATGATGATTATGAAGGCGTCGATGCGAACGGCTCCTTGACCTTGCCTGCCGATTATTTGAACGATCCCTGGCTCACTGTTGATTTTAACCAGCCAGATGTAAACGGTTATTTCGATCCGCGTCAGGTTGGTCTTGGAAGTTCGGCTGTCGGACACGTCACTAACGAACCGGATCCGATGTCTGAGAATGTGAACTTCACGCCGTCCGATAAAGATAAGTATTTTCTTATTCCATCGATCCGATACATACTCGCACATTCGCAGTTCAAATATGGAGGCGGCGTTGATCAGAAATATTTCTTCAATGCCGGATATTCCACGCAATTCTTTCCGCGATATGTCGATGAACCTAACAAAGTTATTGAACCTAACTCTGCGAATTTGGCAATATTAACAGCCGGCTTCGATACACTGAACGAACAGCCAAATATTCGGGCGTGGGTTTTTGACGCCGCCGGTGCGACGAACTTTGCGCCGATCTCACCCACCGCGATCTATCCGAATCAAGCGGCTATTGATGATTTGGCAACAATTGATATCAATTACCACCTCGGATTAGGAATGACGCTATCGCTGATAATCAAGCAAGGTTCGACCTGGTTCTACTTTTGGCAGGAATAGAATTCTTTCCCATTTGAAACATTGTTTCATCTGGCGTATCATAGCCGTCCGATGTCGAAAATGGTTTTTGGTGCGCAGGATATAAATATCACCGAGCGAAAATTCACGCTGGCGGATGCCGTTCCGCCGAATTCGCAGTTCATCCCGATAGAGAGCCTCAAGCTGATCGCCGTTGTTTGCTATGTCGCAAAGCCTATTGACGGCGAACTGTTCTATATATCGTGGAACGGTGAAAGGCTGTTCCGCAGGATCACACGAACAAACGGCCGCATCACGCTGGTATCGAAAACAGGTAAAACGATCATACCGGAAGAAACCGAGAACGAACTAGAGATCATCGGCAAGGTCATTTTCACTATCTCATTCCCGAACTCCGTCAGCGACAACATCATCGACGTTCTAAATAAACTCATGCAGCGGTTTTGACAAGCCGCTGTGTATTTAGAAACTATGTCTTGATTTTGTCCAAAAAGAGGTGTAAAGAGTCCGAAATGTCCGATTAAAAGAGATAGTGAGATAAGGAATTGAGCAATATTTATCTGATTTATATGTAAATGCTGAATAATTTGGATGATAGGCTAAAATCCTACCGAGGGCACCAAAAATTAGTGAAGAATAAAGAGTGGGGAGTTGAGAGCAGGAATGCCGGACTCGCCACTTTCTTGTTAATACGTGAGATGCAAATGGATCTCAAAATATCCTAAACGTTGAATTTGAAATCGACGATGTCGCCTTCCTGCATGATGTAATCTTTGCCTTCGAGGCGTGCGACACCTTTTTCGCGGGCGGCGGTGCGCGAACCGAGAGTGATCATATCTTCATATTTGACGATCTCGGCGCGGATAAAGCCGCGTTCGATGTCGCTGTGAATGACGCTGGCGGCTTTTGGTGCTTTGGTGCCGATCGGGATCGTCCAGGCGCGAACCTCGATCTCGCCGGAGGTCAGGAACGACATCAACCCGAGCATTTTGTATGCCGATTTTATGAGTTGATCGACGCCGCTTGACGCCAGGCCGAGATCATGAAGAAATTCGTTTCGTTCGTCGGCTTCGAGCGCGACGAGTTCGGCTTCGAGCTTTGCGCAGATAACTACAACTTCGGCGTTCTCGGCTTTTGCGCGTTCTTTTACCTTTACAACGTGCGGATTTTCGTCCGGTGCGGCAAGCGACGCTTCGTCAACATTTGCCGCGTAGATCGTCGGCTTTGACGTAAGCAAGAACCATGAACGAACGACGGCTTTTTCGTCGTCGGTCAGATCTGCCGAACGAACCGGATGGCCGGCTTCGAGCACAGGTTGGATCTTATCCAAAACCGCTATTTCTATCTTAGAATCTTTGTCGCCGGATTTTGCACCGCGGCCGGCTTTGTCGCGGCGTTTTTCGACCGAGGCAAGATCCGCGAGAGCAAGTTCCAAATGTATCGTTTCGATATCGCGGATCGGATCGACCGAACCTTCGACGTGAACGATATTTTCGTCCTCAAAACATCTGACGACCTGAATGACCGCATCCGTTTCGCGAATGTTCGCCAGAAACTGATTACCCAAACCTTCGCCTTTCGAAGCTCCGCGAACCAAACCCGCGATATCGACGAATTCGACGATCGCCGGAACGACACGGCGTGCGTTGACCAATTTTTCCAGAACAGGCAGACGTTCGTCCGGCACGGCAACGACGCCGACATTCGGTTCGATCGTCGCAAAAGGATAATTTGCGGCAAGCGCCGTTTCCTGCGCTGTCAATGCATTAAAAAGGGTCGATTTTCCGACGTTCGGCAATCCAACAATTCCGGCTTGTAACATAATTAAATATCGCGTCCAATGAAAAACCTATATTCTACAATCGAATCAAAATAAAAAGAAGCCCGAAATCGCTCTCGAGCTTCTTTAATTTGTCGAATCGGCAAAAATTATTGCGGCAAATAAAGATTCGGCAGAGGTTTATCGCCCGCAACACCGAATTGATAAGCCGTAAATCCGCTCGTGCTTTGCAGTATGTACCAAATGCCGGTGCTTGGCCGAAATACCGAAATGTCGTCTTTTCCGTCGCCGTCAAAATCACCGGTCGTAGGCAGATCGCCGGCAAGGCCAAAATTTGTCTGCGTGTTTCCGCCTGAACTGTTCAGAACATACCAAACACCGCCGCGGTAAACAGCCGGATCGGTTTTGCCGTCGCCGTCAAAATCGCCCTGCGCAGGTTTGTCGCCGTCAACGCCAAATCCGTAAACATTGAATGCGCCATCCGAGCTTCGCAATATATACCAAACTCCGGTTGACGGCCGCCAAACGGAGATATCTGTTTTGCCGTCGCCGTCATAGTCGCCCGGAACAGGCATATCGCCCGAAAGCCCGAAAGGTATAACGGAAACAGTTCTTCGGCTGTCCGAATTTGCGATGTACCATTTGCCGTCCGCCGGCCGAAATACCGCCCGATCCGTTTTGCCGTCGCCGTTGTAATCCGCCGCGACCGGTATGTCGCCGTTCGACCCGAAAGTTTCGACCGAATAATTAAATCCTTTCGTCAAAATATGCCATTGACCGGTCGATGGCCGAAAAACCGCATGATCGGTTTTGCCGTCGCCGTCATAATCGCCCGGCACGGCAATGTCGCCAACTGCGCCAAACTTTACGATCTGATAAGACGAATTCGAACTGTTATATACATACCAAATATTATTCGAAGGCCTATAAACGCTGACGTCTGTTCGTCCGTCGCCGTCGAAATCGGCGCGTTCATTTTTTGCGACGGCAATTCCAGCGACCGGTGCGTCCAGAATATTTCCGTCGATGTTAAATGTAACTCCGCCCCAAGTTTCATCATGCGGAGCTTGCCATTGCTTGATTCGCTGATGGTTCGTCCATTCGGTGGTCGGAAAATTAGGAAAACTTACGAACGTCCAAACCGAAGGAACATTATCCCAACGAGCCATCCATATCGCATCCATACGGCTCGCGGCCGGGATCAAAATCCAATCTTCCTGAGCATTTTTTGGCGAACCATAAACGCCCGAAATAAAACCTTCTTCTTTTAGCCTGTCGGTCCAGCCTTTAAGAAATGCTTTTACCGGTGTCGAACATGCTCCGGTTCCGCTGGTGTCGTCATAACGTTCCATGTCGTAATACAGAACGGTTCCCGCCGTCAGACCTATATTGGCGGCGTCCTTCATTGCAATATCGGCTTCGCCGCGGCCTTGCTGTTCGGCGGTTGCAGGATCGCTGCTTAGTTTTTGTGTCGTTGTCGAAGCGGTGCAGGGCGCCTGATAGCCGACGATCGTCGGTATCAAACCCCAACCCATCGCCGTAACCTGATCGACCCAAGCGGCGGTAAGCTGCGGCTGCGAGCAAGCCCGGTTGCGGCCGCTCATATAAATATTCGCATTATAATGATTGGATGTGTTCCACCATGTCTGCATTTGCGAAGCGGTTGCGGCGGTGCATTTATCAAAACCGCGGTTGAGGCTGATGCGTGTGTTTCCGCCCGGTGCGGCGAACATCGGAACTGCCTGTTCGGTAGCCAAAGCTTTTGCGGATGCTGTTTTTTGCAGTATCGCCGGCGGTGTTTTATCTTCGCCTAGGATCATCAGATGCGTTTCCTGTATGCAGCCGGTCTTGAAACCGGAACAACTGCCCGTCGTTTCCAGCCGCCAATTTCCTGACGCGGTGTTCGATGCGGTGTCTTCGCTTTTCATTTCAATGGTTCTCGAACTGAGACCCCAAGTGTTTCCGCCATCGGACGAAACATAAATAAGCGAGCCGTCAAAATTTGAAGAGGTCTGCGTACGGAATTTTATCTGCATTTCAGATGAGCCTATCGTCGTTAATTTTGCCGAATCTAAATAGGCGTCCGATGATCCGAGATCCGAAAGCACGATCTCTTTTTGCGACCACGCGAAACCGCCGTCGTTCGAAAAGGCAAGCGTTATCTTTTGGCTGATCGAATCAACTATCAGAGCATTTAGTATCGAAGGCGAAATTAATTCCACCGATGATATCGTTTCCGCAGAACTAAGTTTCGGAGCCGCTTCGCGCCAGCTTTGTCCGCGGTCGTTCGTAAGCAAGATGGAACGGTTCGTAAAGACAACGCCGTGCGTGTCCGATGCCGAACTGATGCCCAAAATAATATGCGAAGCGTCAGGTTTTGTGTCTTTGATCGGTTTCTGTGAATAAAGCGGCGAAACCGCACTTAGAATAAAACAAAAGAGAAGCACGGATGTTCTGAGTTTCATTTGAAAAATTCCCCCTAATATTTTCGATGTGTCAGAATTAATTATTGAAAGTTCAGAAAGTATAACTTATGGTGATAGCAATTGTGAAGAGATTTTTGACCTTTACTTTATATAATTGGCGTTCTGCGTTAACTTATTTAGGAAAAACGAAAATTCCTTATGATCCTCGCTCTAATCTTGATCTTGGCCATTTCTTTCGGCGGCGCGTGTCTGACATATGCGTTCGCAAAAGATGAACCTGCGCTTTGGCGGTTCGCCGTGGGAACTGTTGTTGGAACGGCGATCTTCGGCACGGCGAATTTTATAGCCGCGTCGTTTTTTGGGCTGAATATTTATGTCGTTATCGCAAGTCTTTTGATAACTCTGCTGCCTGTTTTGGTAATGCGATCGGCGGAACCGCGCAAAGCTTACCGTCGCGACCGCGACAGGATAAAAGGAAATTTTCAGGGCAAAAGCTATAAGAAATTATTCCGATTTTCTTATTATCTTTTTTTCGTTCTGTTGTTCGTGTTCTTTTTCGAACGTGCGATGTTCCAAACGGAGCAAGGAATATTTACCGGCGGTTCTAATAATTTGGGAGATCTTCCGTTCCATTTGGGAGCGATATTTTCTTTTACAGATGCCGCAAATTTTCCGCCGATAAATCCTTCGTATTCTGGCGCGAAATTCTCTTACCCGTTCATCGCCGATCTGGTTACAGCCGCTTTTATGAAGCTCGGAATCGGCGTAAAAGACGCGATGCTTGTGACAAATGTTTTCTGGGCATTTTCGCTGCTGGTCATAACCGAACGATTCGTTCTTAAGATCGCGGGCGATAAACTTGCGGCTCGGTTGGCGTCGTTCTTATTGTTCTTTAGCGGCGGACTCGGTTTCATTTGGTTCTTTGGCGATTATTCTGCGCAGAGCAAAGGTTTTTTCGAATTTTTGAATTCGCTGCCAAAAGATTATACGATCGGCGATAATTTTCGTTGGGGCAATTCGATGATCACGCTGTTCCTGACGCAGCGAAGTTTGCTTTTGGGAATGCCGATCACGCTCGCCGTTATGACGCTCTTATGGAATTGTTTTTCCGGCCCGAAAGATCAAAAGAACGAAGAACGACATTTTTTGATCATTGGACTCATCGCCGGACTTTTGCCGCTGATACATCTTCATAGTTTATTCGTTCTGTTCATTTTGACCGGATTTCTTTTTGTATTTCGGCATGATCTGTGGCGAACCTGGATCGCTTTCGGCATCGGCGTTTGCGTTGCGGCAATACCCGAACTTATTTGGTCGATAACCGGTTCGGCGACGCACGCCGCAAAGTTTTTCGCATTCAATTTTGGCTGGGATTCGGGCGACCAAAATATATTTTGGTTCTGGCTAAAGAATACAGGTTTTGTGATACCGCTTTTGATCGCCGGTATCGCCGCTGTTCTGATCGCTCAAAAAGGAAAGAGCGAAACGGAACGCCGCGAAAGCGATCTGAAATTATATTTTTATATTCCTTTTGTGTTGATATTCGTGCTCGCAAATATTTTCAAATTTGCGCCGTGGGAATGGGACAATATAAAATTGCTGATCTATTGGTTTGCCGGTTCTCTGCCTTTTATTTGTTTGATATTGGCGATGCTTTGGCGAAAGGCGTGGCCGTTGAAGGTATTGGCGGCGGCGTGTTTCGCGGTGTTGATATTTTCCGGCGGATTGGACGTTTGGCGAACTGCTTCTGGTCAGGTAAATGCATTGGTCTTTGATGCGGACTCGGTCGAATTCGGCAAACAGATAAATTTGCGAACGGCTCCGAATGCGATAGTTCTGAACGCTCCGACGTATAATTCATCGGCGGTCCTAAGCGGACGTATTTCGGTAATGCGTTATCCCGGCCATTTAGGATCGCACGGAATAGATTACGCCGGACGCGGCCGCGACGTTACGGCGATATATTTGGGAAGCCCGAATGCCGTTGAACTGATGGCGAAATATAATATAGATTACGTGATAGTTTCGCCTCAGGAACGGACGCTGCCGGGTTTTAACGAAGCGTTCTTTAGACAATTTCCGGTCAGGGCAAAGGTCGGCGATCATATCTTATATAAGGTCAGATAGTTTAATGGATCCAGAAATACAGCAAAAAGAAAAGTTCGATATTTTGTGGTTCGTTAACTGCGCTTTGATAACCGCGGCGGCGGTCTTTATGCGCTTTTTTGAACTTGGCTTAAAGCCTTTTCATCATGACGAAGGCGTGAACGGCTGGTTCCTGACAAATCTTTTCCGCAGCGGAACATACACATACGACCCGACGAACTATCACGGCCCGACGCTTTATTATATCGCTTTGCCGTTCGCTCAACTGTTCGGATTAGATACCGTTCCGGCACGGGCAAGCGTTGCGGTATTCGGCGTACTGATGGTTGTTCTGGTTTTCTTTTTGCGGCGTTATATCGGCAAGATCGGCACATTTTGCGCGGCGGCATTTATCGCATTTTCGCCGGGCATGGTCTTTATTTCGCGGTATTTTATACACGAGATCTTTTTTGTGTTTTTGGCGTTGGCGTTGGTCGTTTCGCTTTTGTTCTTTATGGACAGAAAGCGTGTCGGGCCGTATGCGGTCGGCTGGACGGTTCTGCTTTTTGTCGTGTGTTTTCTGCCGCCGGTTCTAAGGCTTGCGGCAAAGATCGCGGATGGAAACACGACAACGCTTTGGTCGCTGCGGATCGGGCTGATAATTCTCGAAGGCATTTTGATCGGTGCGGTCATTTTTATGCTGATCAAATGGCGCGACGGCCGTCCGATCTATCTGATACTCGCATCGGCTTCGACGGCATTAATGTTCGCTACAAAGGAAACGGCGTTCATTACGCTTGGGACAATGCTGATCGCGGTCGTTTGTATTTGGATCTATCAAAAGATCGTCAAACCAAAAAATGGCGAAGACGAACCGGAAACGATCTCGTTCGCCGCATTTCGCGAAGCACTCGGAACAGGCGCCGACCGTTGGCTTTTGATCGTCGCGGCGGCGGTCACATTCATCTATGTTTTCATTTTGTTCTTTTCATCATTTTTTACTTATCCCGAAGGCGTAAAGCGAGCGTTCGAAGCTTACACGGCCTGGGTCAGCACCGGACGAAAAGATCACGTTTACAAATATTTGGAATATTGGGAATGGGGCAAATATTTCGAAGGGCCGATAATGGTTCTTTCAGTTTTGGGAACGGCGATCGCTTTTATAAAGGCTCGGCATAAATTCGCAATGTTCGCGGGGCTTTGGGCGCTAGGGCTTTTCGCGGCGTATTCGATCATTCCATATAAAACGCCGTGGCTCGCGCTGTCGTTCCTTTTGCCGATGTGCATTGTCGGCGGTTATGGCATCGATCAGCTTTTCAGATCGTCGTCTATCGCGTCAAAGATAATTGCCGGCGTATTGGCCGCCGCGGCCGTCGGATTTTTAGCTTATAGGTCTTACGATCTTGCCTTTGTTCATTACGACGACAACAGCAAAACTTATGTTTACGCGCACACGTACCGCAGTTTTTTGGATATGATGAGCGAGATAGAACATTATGCGGACAAGAGCGGCAAAGGCCGCGATGCCGCGATCGAGATCGTTTCGCCTGATTATTGGCCGATGGTTTGGTATGTGAAAGATTATCCGAACGCGGTTTTTCACGGTTCGATGATAGAGCCAAAAAGATCGGAGATCGTTATAGCAAAAAAAGATGCTCAGGACGCGGACATTATCAGAAAATATTCGGCCGATTATCGGCTTGTCGGCATTTTTCCGCTGCGGCCGGGCGTAGATCTGGTTATGATCGTCCGTAAAGACCTTGCCGGCCCCGAAGCAAAAGAGCTGTACACGATCGATAAAAAATAGAAACTTAGATCCTGATATTTCCGACCTTTTCGGGTTTTTTGCCTGAATCGGGTTTAACGAATATTGCTTCGTCGCTTTCACGCCGCGACCTTTGGCCTTCGGAATGCCATTTCATCCATTCGCTCGGAGCATCAAAAGTTTCTCCGCCATGAGCCGTTATGCGCGGACGAATACGGCACATCACCGGTGTGTTTATACCGACGCCGGAGATGATCGCTTGGCCTTTGGTCAATGCCGGAAGTTCGGCCAGCATCGCGCGGCCTGCGCCTTCGACAGATTGCGCGACCGTTTGCTGATCGATCGGATTTACTATTCGCATAATGATCTGTGTCATACATTGCGACAGAACATCCTGATCTAATTTTCCCGGCCGCTGTGTGATAAGTCCGATGCCGACGCCGAATTTGCGGCCTTCGGCAAGGATCTGTTTTAGTACATTGGTCGAAACCACACTCGCTCCGGCCGGAGCAAAACGGTGAGCTTCCTCGATCAGCGTAAACACCGGATAATCGATAAAATTTTCGCCGCGGTCGGTTTCTTTTCGCGTGGTCATCACGCGGGCTTTATTTATTCGCCGCAGAAGTGTCCCGACGATCACTTGCTGTTCGTTCTGTTCGATGTCCGAAAGCTGCAGGATCGTGCATCTTCCGGGTTTATATAATTCGTGAAGTTCGATGTGTTCGCTGGCGGAAAATATCCCGTCCGTTCGGTCAAAACGCGAATCCAAACGCCACAATAAACCTTGGATAGACGAAACGTTTCCGCCGTCGCCGGTATCTTTGTCGTCCTTGCCATATTGTTGTTTCTGAACCTCGTCGCGAAGGTCATAATAACTATAAAGATAATCGCGGCGGCCTTCAGCTTTGAGCTTATCGGTAAGGCTCCGAAATGCCTGCCGCAGAAAATGGAGCATTTTGTCGGACGTGCCTTCGGGCAAAAGGTATTTGATGTCGGCTTCGGTCAGCGTCGAAAAACGCACCTTTATCTTATCCGGCGTAAATATTTTTACTTCGGGCGAATAACCGTCGGCCGATGTAAATCTTTCGTCGCCCTGAATCGAGCTGAGCGTATGATATTCGCCATGCGGATCGACGATCAGAACCGATGCGCGATTGTATGACTGCATCAGTTCTTCGATAAAAACTCCGGCTGTGTAAGATTTGCCTGAACCGGTCGAAGCAAGTATCGCAAGATGTGTTGAAACCACGTCTTTTACCGAAAGCACGATCGGAACTTCATCCGGATCGCGTGTCAAAAGACTGCCGATCAAGGCCGAGCCGTTTTCCTGCATTCGCCGCGGGCTGAGCATTTCGGCCAATGTTTCGCTGGATGCAAGATATATCGGATCGCCCGGATCTGGCGGAATTCGCGGATTTACAAAATCGTTGAGTTGGCGGCTGAAATAACCGATCGTTTCCACGGTTATCTCATAGATCTCGGGCGGCGTGCCGTCCAGGCCGATCAATGCTGATATTTCCGTCGGCGGTGTTGCCGGATCTGCCAAAAAACTGTCGGGCAAACTGCGAACGAGCCGCCGCGAATTTATCGTGCCGACGATCTGCTGACGCTCGCCGGCGATATCGGCCGCATAATAAACGAATTCGCCGATACGCGCACGCAGATTATCGCGCGTGATGAACAAAAATTCGTGCGGCAGAATGCCCGGGCCTTTTACGGTTCCGAATAGGTCATCGGAATTTGTCATATCTTTATTCGAGATCTAAAAGCTCGCTTTCTATTTCGGCCAACTCTTTTCGCAGATTTTTTTCGTATGCGACCGGAACTTCCTGGTTCTCTATTTCGATCGCTTGTTCTTCCTGATCGCTATCGAGTTCTATCCGCAGATCTTCATTGACCTCGTTGAGTTCCTTGAGTATCTCATCGCGACGTTCTTCGAGCTGTTCTTTTGTTCGGGTTATCATTGAAACATTTACCTCTTTACCAAAGTATAACCGCAGAGCCCGAATTTGCTAATGCCTGCCGATAGTGCAAAATAAAAATCTGATGGATCAGAAACCAACATTAAAGACCCGATCGCGAAGCTGGATATTCATATTCGGCGTTTGGATGATGGTCGCGCTTTTTTTGACCAGCCAAAGTTCGCTGCAAAGCCAACTTTCCGAAAACCCGGTTTCGCTTTGGCGAATATTCTCGTGGCAGCTCGTTTCCTGCATGATATGGTTTCTGATGACGCCGCTTGTGCTGAAACTCGGCCGCGATTTTCCATTGGACAAGGGCAAATGGCCGGTCAGCGTTCCGGTTCATATTGTTGCCGGGCTGGCGCTGGCTTTGTTCGAACTGGCGATAGATGCCTATATTCTGCCGAAGATAGGTTACACACGACGTTTTGATGCAATGTCGTATTCGCAGATCTATTATCGGTTCGTTCTTATAAATCTGCATTTGAGCGTAACTATTTACTGGATAGTTCTGATAGTTTCGCAGGCGACGGAATATTACAAAAAATACCGAGCGCGCGAACTGCAGGCTTCGCAGCTTGAGGCTCGATTAGCGCAGGCAAGGCTGCAGGTTTTGAAAATGCAGCTTCATCCGCATTTTTTGTTCAATACGCTGAATGCGATATCCGAACTCATTTATCGCGATCCGGATTCGGCGGAGAAAATGATAACGGATCTCAGCGAGCTTCTGCGGCTATCCTTTAATAATCTGGAAACGCAGGAAGTTCCGCTAAGGCAGGAACTCGATTTTCTGCAAAAATATCTTGAGATCGAACAGATGCGTTTTAACGACCGTTTGACCGTTCAAATGAATATTGACGATTCGGCTTACGATGCGGCCGTTCCGAATATGATCCTGCAGCCGCTGGTCGAAAATGCGATAAAACACGGGCTCGGCCCGCGCTCCGAAGGCGGCCGCATTGATATCGCGGCCGTGCGTTCCAATGGCAGTTTGGAGCTTTCTGTAAGCGACGACGGTTTGGGTTTGCCGACCGAAAATGTTGCCGATATCTCGCTCGGCGTCGGGTTGTCGAACACCCAGCTTCGGCTAAAACATCTATACGGCGACAAGCATAAATTTGAGATGCTGGCGGAAAAACCGACCGGATTAAAAATAAACATGACCATTCCTTTTAGGAATATTTGATCAGAGTTATGCCGATCAGAACCATCATTGTCGATGATGAACCTTTGGCTCGCGGACGCGTCAAACGCGTTTTGGCGGACGAGCCTGATATAGAGATAATCGGGGAATTCGGCGACGGCAGAACAGCTCTGGCGGCTATCGAAGAGACAAAACCCGATCTTGCTTTTCTGGATATTCAAATGCCGGAAATGAACGGCTTTGATGTGGTCAGATCGGTTAGCTCCGAAGCGATGCCGGCGATAATCTTTGTTACCGCTTATGATCAATATGCTCTGCAGGCATTTGATCTTTATGCCTTGGATTATCTGCTGAAACCATTTGACCGCAAACGCGCAAAACGAGCCGTCGAACGCGCACGCGAACACATCCGCAGCCGCGAACGCGGCGAACTGGACGAAAGGCTGCTTTCGCTTGTCGCCGGTTTAAAACCCGATCGAAAATATCTGGAACGGCTGGTCATAAAATCGACAGGCAGGATATTTTTCCTAAAAACCGAAGAGGTCGATTGGATCGAAGCCTCTGGCAACTATCTCAAAATTCATGTCGGCCGCGATACGCATATGATCCGCGAAACGATGAATTCGCTCGAAGCAAAACTCGATCCGTCAAAATTTATCCGCATACATCGTTCGACGATCGTAAATATCGACCGCATACGCGAGCTTCACCCGATGTTCAGCGGCGATTATTCCGTGCTGCTGCGCGATGGGACCGAGCTTGCTTTGACCAGAAATTATCGAGAAAAGCTTGTCGAACTTATCGGCGAAGACCGCGAAATATAAACGCGTCGTCACGGTCGAAATGCATTTCGTCACAATTTTGATACATATTTTGATCTTTATAAAGTAATATCTCTAGCATTTACCTTAGGAGATGAAAATGACAAAAAATATCGCAAGATTTTTGACGCCGACGATCGTTTTCGGAATTATGATCGCTTTCAGAAGCTACGTTATAGTAATAGGTTAGGGAGAAATTTATGCGCAAATTGACCTTATTGGCTGCTTTCTTTTGTTTTGCTGTTTCGATCAGCGTTAACGCTCAATCCGCCGACGACACAAAAGCCGTACGCGGAGTTATCGACAGCTTGTTCGCGGAAATGGCGGCTTCAAATCCGCCGGCGATAGTTAAGCTTCAGATGCCGGAATCGCAGATCGTTGCCGTCGCACGCGGCAAGGACGGCAAGAACACGGTCCACTATTACAGCGCCGAGGCATTCTCTAAATTCTTTACAAAAAAAGACGCCAATATCGAAGAAATGATGTACGCGCCGAAAACCGCGATCGACGGCGATGTCGCGATGTATTGGGGCAGATATGTTTTCTTTGTTGATGGGAAAATATCGCACTGCGGCCTGAATACTTTTCATCTCGTTCGCACCGAAGGCGTTTGGAAGATCGCCAACGCCGCTTCAACCATCGACCCAACAAACTGCACAAAAAAAGAAAAGGCAATGAAGCCAACCCGTCAGTAGCCCGCACGTAAGTAAGGGCTCAACCCGGCGGATGCCGCAGGATGTATTAACCACAGAGAAAGATGAGAAAGAAGAACCGATCAGAACGCACGCGGCTCGCGTGCGTTCCAGTCGTGAACTAGTCCTGTATGTGAGCTTCGACGAACCATAGGAGTTTATCTATGTTTCGCGAAACTTCGGTATAAAGGTCGGCAGTGTCGGCGTCGCCGATCTTGTCGGTTTTGTCGATGTTCGCACGGGCTTTTTTGCCGAAATCGGCGAGTGCGGTCGAAAGGGCATCGACGTGCGCGGTTCCGTCCGTTATCTCGTGCGGATATTCGCTAAGCGACGAATTTTCTGCTGCCAGGCGAACGGTTCCCATCGCCGTTCCGCCAAGCGATGTAATGCGTTCGGCTATATCATCGATCATCGTTTCGACCTCGCCCGCAACCTGATCGAATAATTCGTGAAGGGCGATGAAATTCATTCCTTTCACATTCCAATGCGCCTGTTTCGCCTGCGATTTCAGGTCGGCCGCGTCCGCAAGGCTCTGGTTCAACAGCGCAACTATCTTTTCACGATTTGTTTTAGAGATGTCGTTCTTAGTTTTATGCATAATACCTCCTAAATTAGAATTATTCTAATTCTAATCAACTGATATGTCAAGGAGGTAATTAACTTAAAAGGAACAAGATCTATTGATCGTCAACAACAGTTTCCGAAGCGGCGTTCTGGCGGCGTCCGGTCGGCGATGATGAAGTGCCTCGAAACAATGGTGTAAATATCCATTTGGAATGATTTTCGATGCCGTAATAGGTTAGAACGGATCTGGCTTTGCTTTGGCTGGCGACGCCGATGAACGGCGTGTTGTCGGTTTCGGTGGAAATTTCCTCGTCAGGTTCCGTAGGATCCGTATCAGAATCTATATTTACGGAATTAACAAGGATTATGGAATAACGGTCTAATAGACGCGAAGGATTTGAAGGCAGCAAGCCGCCGTTATAATCCTGTACGCGTTTGGCAAATTTTGCGAGCTCTTTCGGATCGGCTTTTATCAAGCGCCATTTTCCGTCCTCGCTAAGCGGATCGACGGCGGAAGAACGCCGCATTATCTGACGTTTTTTTGTTCCCTGCGGAACGCCTTCGAGCAGATCGTCCATTGATTCGGGAAGCTTTGTGCCGTTGTAAGCGGTGACATATTCCTGGATCGCACGAGCAACGTCCTCTCCGCGCTGAATGGTATCGAGTTCATTTTCGCGCTGAACCTCTTGCTGGATCGAAGGTGCGACCGCCAACAAAGCCACCGCGAAAAGCGCCATGACCAGCATTACCGCCAACAGCGTCATTCCTTCTTCGCTTTTTTTTGTGTTGATCTTAATCATTGACCGGCGGATTCGGATCGTTCGGATCCACTTTGTTCGGGATGCCGTTAACCACCCGCTGCTGCTGATTCGCACGCGGAAGGTTATTCGGGATACCGGGAATATCCTGCTGCGCCGGCACGCTCACATTCTGTTGCGGCTGATACATTTGCGGTGTATATGGCTGATAAGTGCTGCCGCCGGCCGGAAAGCCATTTCGTCCGGGCGGAGCTTCTGACGGAGCCGGTCTGTAAAGCTTTAGCGTATGCGAAAAACCAAGCTGCGTGTCGACAAATCTTGTTTCCGCAGGTGAAATACTTACAAGTTTGAAACGGCCGCCGAGCACATCGTTAAGCCGTGCGCGCAAAGGTTCGTCCTTGCCTGTTTCCTGAAAATAAGCGGTATCGTTATTCGCAAGTTTTCTGGCGACAAGCCCGATATATTGGAAAGCGGGCTTTGGCGGAGCCATTACGTTCAAAATGATCTGGTTCGAATATTTTATGCCGTCGGGTGTTTGAACGATCACCTGTGCCGGAACTTCGCTCGCGATCAAACCGGCGGGAATATCCGCCGTCAGTTTTTCCGGAGAAACGAAGTTTGTCGGCATTACGCTTTGGCGAAAATATATCTGCGATTCTGGTGTGAATCTGGTTCCGTTCACCTCGAGCCTAAAGCTTTTTGCTCCGGCATAGACGTTCTGCGGCATTACAAATGCAATGATCATCGGCGGTTCCGGCGTCGGTGTCGGCTGAGCTATCGGGATATCGACATAGGGCGTCGGGCTGTAAGGCGTCGGCACCGGCGGTTCATAGAAAGCAAAGATATTACGTCCCGGATCGGGAGCGGAATTCATGCCCGGATTATAAATGATCGGCGTCGTCACATAGGCGAAATCCTGATCGCTTTGCGAAGGCATTTGGTCATCCTGCCGTGAGGCGGAAGGTGTCGCAGTCGGTTTAGGCGTGGTTGCTTTGACCGTAGTTTTTGCGGAGCTGCCAAAAAGGCTTGGTCCGAATGCAAAATAAAGCGAAGCAAGAGCAAGCACGGCGAGGACGATCGCCACGATGATCTTGTTTCGTTCTGCCGGAGATTTGCCTTCGAATAAATTCATAGTCAATAGTTACTGTACCGAGTTTGTCGGAAGATCCGCCGAAGCCGTCGGTCTTCGGAAATACGCCGCCATTTCCAGCCGCAGGCTGACGACCTGTCCGCGGTTCACGCCTTGATTTTTGGAAGGTGCTCTAGGCGAAGCGTTCTGCGTCTGGCGCGGATCGGTCTGGCCGCTAAAATCTTGGCCGATCTGCGAAGCTTGAGCGGCAGATGTTTCAGGTTTGTTGTCGCTGCTGGTCGAAGGTTCCAATTCTATTGCGCTTATCACAACAAATTCATTGCTTGTTTCGATCTCGCGGATAAAGCGGCGAAGGTTTTGGTAATTGCCTTCGAGCGTCATGGTTACATATGTTCCCGGATAAAGGCTGCGGTATTTCGCGCGTCCGGTTTCGTCGCTGGTGTTTTTGCCTTGTTCGGCAAGTTCGAGCGGAACATAATCCGGCCCTGTCGTATTGACGAGGCCGTATGCCTGGATCAAACCGTTGAGCCTTTGATAAAGAGCCGTTCGGCCGAGATCCGGCCGCGGTAGAAATCGAGTTTCGAAATCGTCAATACTGGATATGAGTTTTGAAACATGTTCCTGTGTATTTGTAATATCGCCGTATTTTTCACGCGAAGCCATAAGTTCGGCTTCGAGCCGCTGGCTTTCAAGCCGATTGTTCTCGAGTTCGCGGTCTGACGGAACGACAAGAAAAAGATACACGCCCAGCGCGGCGAGCAGAGCAAGCAGACCGGCGCCGACGATCCCTATCTGGGCATTTCCCCACATTCCGCCGTAAACTTTTCGCGGACGGTTGGACGGCGACACGAATATTTCCGGCGTTTTATCGATAATTATCGTTTCGTCATCGGTCAGAACGACAGTTCTCGTATCTTCTTCCACAACGACCGCCGGATCTTTTGTTCCGAGATCATTGACGACGATCTCCGGTTCGTTCGATGAAGCCGTATTTTCCGGGTCGTTAATATTCTTGATCTCGTCGTTCATTAACGAACACCTCCATCGGCAGAACTGGCAACGTCGCTGTTCGAAGCCGGAGCATAACCATACGACGGCGTATAAAGCAGCCGCAGCGTGTATTCCGTAAAGGTAATACGTTCGTTCTTTTGCAGATCTTGGCCGCGAAGCTCGGCTTGGAACACGCCGGAGTTATTCATATTGTCGATCATCGCCATAACGCTTTGATAATCACGGCTGATGACGCCTAGATCGAGTTCGGCCTTGATTCGGTCGCCGTCCTTATAGATATTTTCGACGCTGATCCGCGATGCGCTGACATTGCCGGGCAGAACGTTTTCAAGATCGGCGAACAGGCGTGACCAGCCAAAAGCTTTATTCGCGACAAGTTTATGCGAAGCGATAAGCAGTTCGCGTTGTTCGGGCGTCAGTTGTTGTTTTACTTTTTCGCCTTCGACCTTTAATTCCTTTACGCTGGCTTCCATTTCGTCACGCTGTTGTTTCGATAGCGTGAGCAATTTTTCATTGTGATACAGATGCGAAAAACAGAAAAGAGCCGCGGCTGCCGCGATCAACAGAAGCAATGCCGCAAGCAGCATCGGTGTTGTGCGGTTCCTAAATGGGTCGGTTGCGAGATTTAGCTTAGTTATCACTTGTAAAAACCATGTTTCGAGCCAAAAATTCCCGGCTAAAACACAAACCGAGAGTTTAACACGAAAACGAGCCTCGTGTCTTTCACGAAGGCTGTATATAAAAAGTTGCAAAATCAATCGCAACGCGGCGGAAGATCGCGTTTGAGATCATCCGGATCGACGCTTCGATAAGCTCGAACGCGGTTGCGGCCGTCGCGTTTTGCTCTGTAAAGAGCGGAATCGGCCATTTCGATCAATTCGATCGGATCGCGCGAATCTTCGGGAAATGTCGCGATGCCGATGGATATGGTCACATGATGCGTATTGATGGCTTTGGCTCCGCGCTGAACTGAAAATTCCGTCGTTTCGATCAAAGACCGAATGCGTTCGGCCGCGACGTGAGCCTGTGCGATATCGGCATCCAATAAGAACGCCGCAAATTCTTCGCCGCCGAAACGTGCCGCGGCATCGCCGCTGCGCAGGCTGCTGATGATGCAGCCGCCTAATTCTTCTAAAGTTTTGCTGCCGGTGATGTGGCCGTATTTGTCGTTCACATTCTTGAAATGATCGACGTCCATCATCAGAACGCAAAATTGTTTCTTTTCGGCTTTTGCGCGTTCGACCTCGCGCCGAAGTTCGGAAAAGAACGAGCGGCTGGAAAGCAGGCCGGTCAGATCGTCGTGAGATATCAATCTGTGTATCTGGGCTTGATATTCCATATCGATCTCGTCCAGCAGATCGAAACGCAATATGCATTCGCCAAGTGTGATCTTGTCGCCGTTCGCCAAATTGACGGCGGACCTTATCAATTTTCCGTTCAGGTTAGTTCCGTTTCGCGAATCAAGATCGGTCAAAACATACTGAACATCGCCGTCAACCGGATCGGTCAAGGTCGTGACGGTAGCGTGAAGCCGGGAAACCTTTGAATCGTTTACGCGGACATCTGCTTCCAAAGCTCTGCCGAGTACGACCGTAACTCGATCAAGAGGTATCGGAACCGCTATCAGATCGCCGGTTAGAAAAACAAGTGCGGGCCGAACAGCCCTTTTTGTAGTTTGCAGTTTCTGCATAAGATGAAGAGAAAAATCATCCATGGGAATTCGATGACTTCGGTTAACAGAATAGCTTATAATGGGTGAAAGTTTCCATATGTTTATTACATTTTCGGAAAAAAGATTTTGTGCGGCATAAATGGAAGCAGCATCGCCCAAATGAAAATACTCATCGTAAAACTCGGAGCGATCGGCGATATCATCCATGCTTTGCCGGCCGTTGCGGAAATTAGGCGAAAGCTGCCTGATGCGCATATAGCTTGGCTTGCCGAAACACGTTCGGCCGCGATACTGCGCGGTTCGCCCGTTCTGGACGAATTGATCGAGATCGACACGCGGGCATTAAAAAAAACACGCACGATGAGGGCTTTTCGCGAAGCCGTCGGCGATCAGATCGGCGGTCTGCGCAGCACTAAATTCGATATTTCGATCGATCTTCAAGGGCTTTTAAAATCAGCGGCCGCAGCTAAGATCTCCGGTTCGCCGGTCAGGTGGGGATTTTCGCGCAAAGACCTTCGGGAACAGGCGGCGCGTATATTTTATACGAACACGGCAAAAGCCGTTGCCGAAAGAACACACATCATCGATAAGAACTTTGCCTTGGTGCGAGAGGCATTTCAGTTCGAAGGCGAAGCCGACAGGCTTGAATTTCCGATCACGAAGAACGACTCTGAAAAAGCGGAAATATCCGAATTCATAAAGACACCGTTCGTTTTATTAAATCCTGGCGGCGGTTGGCCGACAAAACTTTGGCATGCGGAAAAATTCGGCTTATTGGCGGATATGCTTTACGAGAAACTGAATTTAAGGTCGATAATTTCGATCGGCCCGAACGAAGAGCATCTTGCGGAACGTGCAGTACAAAACAGCAAAAGCGGGACATCGATTATTGCTAAATTAAGCATCAAAGGATTTTACGAACTGGCGAAATATGCCGAAGTTTATGTCGGCGGCGACACCGGCCCGACACATATCGCAGTTGCCGCAGGAACACCGGTTGTGGGAATTTTCGGCCCGACGGAATGGTGGAGAAACGGCAGCCCTGATCCGAATGATATCTGTGTCGGCCGCACCGATATAGAATGCCGCATAGATTGCCACAGGCGTTCGTGTAATAAATGGATATGTATGGACATTGATGTCAATACGGTATTTAACGCGGTAATGCAGCGGATCGAGAACAAAAAGGCGGCCGTTAAATAATCTTCGAATTGACCGGAAATTGAGTTATACTCTCAATTTATAAGCCAATGAATGAGCCCGGCGGGAAAATTTTACAATTTATGAAAATCAACAAAACAGGGATACTGCTGTTTGCATTGATCTTTATCTCACTTTCGATAAGCGGATTTGCTCAAAGCGCCGCTTTGGCCAAAACGAACGGCGATCTTCCGTTTGCCGCAGGCGAAACTCTCACATATGAAGGAAAGTTCAGCAAAATAATAAGAGGAATCGCCGTTGCCGATATGACCTTTACTGTAGGCAGCGATCCCGAAACGGGCAATATTTTGCTTAACGCCGAAGCTCATTCGAAAGGCACTCTGCTTAAGATATTTCGTTTCAGCTTCTTACAAACGATCTCTTCGACGGTCGCACCGGATGGCTTCAGCGTTCTACGAACGGTCAAACATGATGTTCAAAAAGAACGCGTCCGTGACAGCGAAGCCGTTTTTGATTATGAGAACGATCTTGTAACTTATGTTGAAACCGATCCGAAAGACGCATCGCGTCCGCCGCGAAAGATCGCTTCGCAGATCGGACCTGATGTTCACGACCTGATTTCCGGCCTTTACAGCCTGCGGATGCAGCCTTTGACCGTTGGCGGTGAATTTAATATTTCGGTAAGCGATTCGGGTTTGGTTTATGAAATACCCATAAAGGTGACCGCGCGCGAAAAGCAAAAATCAATATTCGGCAAAGTTTGGTGTTACCGGCTAGAACCGCAGATATTTGGCGAAGGCCGTCTGATCAGCGGTGAAGGTTCGATGATAATTTGGGTAATGGACGACGAACGCCGCATTCCGATACGTTCGCAGGTCAATGCTTCGATCGGCCGCATCGAAGTAAAGCTGCGGCGAGCACAAAATCTGATCAAACTCGATAAAGCACCGAAGAATAAGGACTCATAGTTTGATACTTCGATACAAATTCAGCATACTGATTTTTGACACGAAATAGTTCAAATATATATATGACTGAAGCGGAAAACGAAGAAACGCGAGAACTGGAAAAAGCCCTCGACGAACGAATAAGAGAATTTACTGCGATCGAAGCTGAAAAGGTTTCTTCGCATACGTTGGTATCAACGAACGAAGAGACGGCAGAATTGCCTGTAAAAGTTGAGAACATCAAGCAGAAAACACCGATAGTTCCCGAGCGTTCCGAGGCGTTCAAAAAGCTCGCCGAACCTATACTTCCGCAGCCTGAAAAACGAAACCGCGCGCGGCTGCAGATGCAGTCGCCGACAAAGCTTTATTTTTATTGGTCGATGACAGAAGATCCTTTTCAGAAATTGAACCGAGCGCTTCACAGCCGGTCAAATAATTACACATTGGTCATCAAACTCATCGACATCAGTCGCGATACAGAAGAGATCTCGCCGTGCGAAGCATCAGGTTCGTGGTGGTTCGATGTCGAATCAGGCAGAGAATATAGAGCCGAAGTTGGTTTCTATTCGCCAAGCCGGCCGTTCGTTCGGGTAATGTTCTCAAACACTGTCCCGACGCCAAAGCAATCTCCATCGCGTGTTCCTTCCGTTGAATCGCAGTGGAGCGTTTCGGCGGATAAATTTGCGCAGGTTCTGGATGTTTCCGGTTTCAAACGCGATGCTTTTGATGTCGCGCTTGCCGGCGACGATGTTGTTTATTCAGATCAACAAGCCTTTTCCGCGCTTCGTCGGTTTACGCATAAACCGATCGACGCCAGAGATTTTCACGCGGAAGATATTCGGTATGCTCTGTTCGCATTGGCCTCAGGATATAAGCTGGATGAATTGCGCAGCCGCATCAGCGCGCGTTTGTTCGCGATACTTCAGGGCAATGAGGCAGATTCGAATAAAGCAGCCGCACGCGACGCGGTCGAAAAACATTTTACGGCCGAAACTTACGATATAACCGAGGAAATTATGGAGCCGGCTGTTTTTGGCGCGACCCGCGTCCATTTTCAGAAACGCTTTCGCACTGTCCCGCGAAGCGGCCGGTTCGAGCCGCTTAGTTCGCTAAATGCCGGTTTAAAATAACGCGATAAAATATGCCGCTTGGATATTTCAGCTTGATCCTGCACGCGCACCTGCCATTTGTCAGGCATCCTGAATATCCGGAATTTCTTGAAGAAGATTGGCTTTACGAAGCGATAACAGAAGTTTACCTTCCGCTTATTTTTATATTCGAGAGCCTCCGAAAGGCCGGTGCAAAGCCGCGTCTTGCGATGAACGTTTCGCCGCCGCTGAGCGAAATGCTCGCCGATGAACTGCTGCAGACCAGATACACAACACACCTGGAAAAGCTGACCGAGCTTGCCGAAAAAGAGCTTAAACGAACGCGAGCGGAAGCTCCGGAATTTGTCGAAGCGGCCGAGATGTACGCTGCAAATCTGAATGCATCGCTGCGGCTGTGGAACGAAGTTTATAAGCGCGATCTGATCTCTGCCTTTCGCGAACTTCAGAACGAAGGTGTTCTGGAGATAATCACTTGCGGTGCAACGCACGGTTTTCTGCCGCTTGTTTCGACAAGAGAAGCCCGCCGCGCGCAGATACGCATTGCCGTAAAAAATTATAAAAAACATTTTCACCGTCAGCCGCGCGGAATTTGGCTGCCCGAATGCGCTTACGAACCGGGCTTGGAAGATCTGTTAAAAGAAGAAGGCATCGAATATTTTATCAGCGATACGCATGCGATACTTTACGGCGAACCGCGGCCGCGGTTTGGTGTACACGCGCCGGTTCTTTGCCCGAACGGCGTCGCCGTTTTTGCACGCGATCTGGAAACAAGCCAGCAGGTTTGGAGCGCCGAGGTCGGTTATCCGGGCGATCCGCTTTATCGTGAATTTTACCGCGACATCGGCTGGGATATGCCGCTCGAATATCTCGAACCATATCTTCATGACGGAAACCGCCGGCATTTGGGTTTGAAATATTACCGCATCACCGGCCGCGATGTTACGCAGCAGGCAAAACTGCCGTATCTTCCATCGCTTGCACGCGAAAAAGCCGCACAGAACGCCAGCCATTTTATCGGTGAAAGGATCAAACAGGCCAAAACCTTGCGTGAAACTTTTGACGGGCATCCGCCGCTTGTCGTTTCGCCGTATGACGCCGAACTTTACGGCCATTGGTGGTTCGAAGGCCCGCAGTTCATTGACTTTTTCTTTCGTAAACTTCACTTCGATCAATCGGAGATCGTGCCCGTTTCGCCGGGAGATTTTTTGGATTCGGGTATTCCGATACAGATTCAACAGCCGACGGCTTCGTCTTGGGGCGAAAACGGTTACTACAAAGTTTGGCTAAATGACGCGAATTCGTGGATGTATCCGTTTCAGCACGACGCCGAACAAAAGATGACCGAGCTCGCCGATCGATTTAATGAACCGGACGAAACCCAGCTTCGCATTTTGAAGCAGCTTGCACGGGAACTACTGCTTGCGCAGTCAAGCGATTGGGCATTTCAGATCTATCAGGGAACGACCGTTGAATATTCTTCGCGGCGTTTTCAATCGCATATTCAACGCTTTGGGCTGCTCGCCGAAATGCTCGAAACAGGAAACATAGACGAAGAACTGCTGGTCGAAATAGAATTTCGCGACAATATTTTTTCTGAGATAGATCATCGGATCTACCGCTCGCGAACATAGTATTTTCTTATATTTAAATCCGCAGTTGCCTTAACATTTTTGTAAAGCTATCATTTTTATTGCACTCATAAGGAGAAATAGATGGCAGATAATGGTGTTGGTGTAGCTCCGGCTGACGGAAAGCTTGGTATTTTGCTGGTTGGACTCGGAGCGGTTAGTACGACCTTGGTTGCGGGTGTCGAAGCGGTGAAGCGCGGGATCGAGCCGCCGATCGGCAGTTTGACGCAAATGGGAACGATCCGTTTGGGAAAACGAACAGAGCATAGAACCCCGAAGATCAAGGATTTCGTGCCGCTGGCTGAACTCAATGATATTGTTTTCGGTGCGTGGGATATCTTTGAGGAAAACGCCTATGACGCCGCGATGAACGCCGGAGTTCTGGAAAAAGATCTCATCAATCAGCTATCCGAACAGCTTACGTCGCTAAAACCGATGCCCGCGGTTTTTGAGCAAAATTACGTAAAACGCATCCATGGCGAAAACGTCAAACAAGGCAAGAACAAGATGGAGCTTGCCGAACAGTTGATCGAAGATATCGCGAATTTCAAATCTAAGAACGGCTGTAGCCGTTTGGTGATGGTTTGGGCGGCTTCGACCGAAATATTTTTAGAAGAATCTGACGTTCACCGTACGATCGAAGCTTTTGAAAAAGGCTTGTATGACAGCGATCCGTCGATCGCTCCTTCGATGATCTATGCATATGCGGCGATCCGTTCGGGGGTTCCTTTTGCGAACGGCGCACCGAACCTTGCGGTCGATATTCCGGCTTTGACCGGCCTAGCCGAAGAAAAAGGCGTTCCGGTTTGCGGAAAGGATTTCAAAACCGGCCAGACGCTGATGAAAACTATCATCGCTCCCGGTTTGAAAGCCAGAATGCTTGGTTTGGACGGTTGGTATTCGACAAATATTCTCGGAAACCGCGACGGCGAAGTGCTCGACGACCCCGAAAATTTCAAGACGAAAGAAGAATCGAAGCTATCTGTTTTAGAACACATTTTGCAGCCCGAAAAATATCCGGCTCTTTATAAAGATTTTTCTCACGTTGTACGCATCAACTATTATCCGCCGCGCGGCGACAATAAAGAAGGCTGGGACAATATCGATATTCGCGGCTGGCTCGGCTATAAAATGCAGATCAAGATCGATTTTCTTTTCCGCGATTCGATCCTTGCCGCACCGCTTGCTCTTGACCTTGCGTTATTTATGGATCTGGCACAGCGTGCTGGTATGAAGGGAATTCAGGAATGGCTTTCATTCTATTTCAAAGCGCCGCAAACGGCTCCGGGACTTTATCCGGAACATGATCTTTTCATTCAGCTTATGAAGCTGAAAAATACGCTTAGGCATATGATGGACGAAGATCTGATAACGCATCTCGGGCTTGAATATTACGATTAGCCGGGATTTTCCAAATTTACGGCCAAAAAAAATGCCGGTTTTACTTGCATTGAAATAAAAACTTATGTTAAACCATAGGTAACGGCGGTTTTGTGCCTGTGCAAGATCGGCGAAACCTCTGGACGACTCATTCCAATATCTAAAGTCCAGCCAACGCATAATCAATTGAAATCATCAGTATTACGACGGAAGGCAAAAGCAAAAAAGCCTCTATGTTATCCGTCAGGATGTTGCCGAAGTATTAGGCACCCAGAGAGATGCTCGGCGAAGGAGATAAGCAAAATGCGAAACGAATCGGCCAAAAAAATGCCCACCGACAAAGATGTGATAATGCTCGACCCGGATCGAAAAAGTCCGCGGGCAAAGGATTTTGAGGACAAGGTATCGGCACTGATAGTCGGTCAGGAAAGAGCGGTCCGCAGACTAAGCGGCCTGTTTCAGATATACCTTGCCGGTATGAATAATCCGGCTCGCCCGATCGGCACAATGCTGTTTCTGGGACCAACCGGTTCCGGAAAAACGCGTGTTGTCGAAGCCGCCTCCGAAGTACTTTTTGGCGACCCGCAAACGGTAGTCAAAATAGACTGCGCCGAATTTCAGCATTCGCACGAGATCGCAAAGCTTATCGGATCGCCTCCGGGATATCTCGGCCATCGCGAAACTTCACCGATGCTTACGCAGGAAAATCTTGATAAAGCACACACCGATGATACGAAATTGACCTTTGTTCTTTTTGACGAGATCGAAAAAGCTTCGGATTCGCTGTGGCAGCTTTTGTTAGGAATTTTGGACAAAGCAACGCTGACGCTTGGAGACAACCGCCGCGTCGATTTTTCGAAGACCGTCGTGATAATGACATCAAACCTCGGTGCCCGCGAAATGTCCGATATGATATCCGGCGGCATCGGTTTTGCTCCGACGAAAACGGACACAAAGGCCGACGACGATGAGATCGATACGAAAATATACCGCACAGCTCTGGAAGCGGCAAAACGTAAATTCTCGCCCGAATTTATGAACCGTATCGATAAGGTCGTTGTTTTCCGCAGCCTGAAAGAACATCATTTGCGGCAGATATTGGACATCGAACTCGGCTTGGTACAGGATCGAATAACGGAATCGGCCGGCACAAAATTCGTGTTCGAATGTTCGGACGAAGCAAAAGGATTTTTGCTGAACGAAGGCATAGATCTGAAATACGGCGCACGCCATTTGAAACGGGCGATCGAAAGATTTTTGGTCTATCCGTTATCAAATCTGGTCGCGACCGAACAGGTGGAAACCGGCGATCTGGTCTTAGTGGATTTTAACGAAAATTCGGAAGCTCTTACTTTTGCCAAACAATCAGGAAAAATGATCGTTAGCGAACCGTATGACGAAAAACCGGACGACGAACCTTTAAGAAAATCTGACGCGGTCGGCGTTCCGCTGCCAATGGCCGAGGCTTCCGCCGGCATGAGCAAATCAAAAGGCGAAAACAACGACGTTTAGCTCTTGTTAATTAATTGAAAAAAGCCGTCTGAAAAGGCGGCTTTTTTATTTGCGGACCGTTAGCATAGAATGACCGTTTTTACAGCTTTGAGATTATCGGCACAAATTCGGACGTAAGATATTTGTTTATCTGATCGCGAACAGTGCGAAAGGCTTTTAACCGTTCGTCGGGCGAGCCTTCGACCGCAGCCGGATCTTCAAAGGAACGGTGAATTACTTTTGTTCTTGCAGGAAAATAAGGACAATTTTCGGATGCACTATCACAGACGGTCAATACGAGATCGAATTCTTGTGACGCAAATTCATCGACCGATTTTGAGCGGTGGTCGCTTATATCGATATCGATCTCTGCCAATACAGCGATCGCTTCGGGTCTTACCGAACTTGGTTTTGTGCCGGCGCTTTCAATATCGAACTTAGAGAATGCGAGATCTTTCAATAATCCTTCAGCCATCTGCGAACGAGCCGAATTTCCGGTGCAGAGAATAAGAACACTTTTCTTTTTTAATACCATAAAGTTTATGAGCGAGCATTCGAAAATCTTCCGCGCTGTGATAATGCAACGCGAACAAGTAAAATAAGCACCGGAACTTCGATCAGCGGGCCGACAACGGCCGCGAAAGCAACGCCGGAATTTATTCCGAAAACAGCGATCGCAACCGCAATGCCGAGTTCGAAATTATTTCCCGCCGCAGTGAATGCCAATGATGTGCTTTTCGCATAATCTACACCGGCTTTTTTTGCTAAATAGAATGCGCAAAAGAACATTATTGAGAAATAAAGAACGAGCGGTATGGCGATACGAACCACATCGAACGGGATATTCAGGATCATTTGACCCTTATAGCTGAACATCGCGATTATAGTGAATAGCAATGCGATCAGAGTGATCGGGCTGATCGCGGGAATGAAAATACTTTTGTACCATTCGCGGCCTTTCCATTTCATCAAAACGAAACGACTCATCATTCCGGCAATGAAGGGAACTCCGAGATAAACAAAAACGCTTTGTGCGATCTGCCAAATACTTATATCGACTATCGCACCGGCTGAACCGAAAAGCGGTGGTAAAATAGTGATAAAGATATATGCATAAACGCTATAGAATAGAACCTGAAAGATGCTGTTGAAAGCGATAAGCCCGGCGACATAGTCGTTGTCGCCATGAGCAAGATCATTCCAAACAATGACCATTGCGATGCAGCGCGCGATCCCGATCATGATCAATCCGATCATGTATTCCGGTTTGTCATTAAGAAAAGCAATGGCAAGAAAGAACATCAAAAGCGGGCCGATGATCCAATTTTGAACAAGTGAAAGAAGTAAGATCTTTCCGTTACTAAAAACCGAAGGAAGTTCTTCGTAATTTACTTTCGCGAGTGGCGGATACATCATTAAGATCAACCCGACCGCGATAGGAATATTGGTCGAGCCGATCTGAAATTGACCGTTGAACTCGGAAATTCCGGAAAAAAAATATCCGAGCCCAACGCCAATTGCCATGGCCGAGAAGATCCACAAAGTGAGATTCCGATCCAAAAAAGATAAACTTTTCATTGAGCAGTTTTCAGCAGCAAGCCGACGCGGTTTTCTCTTCCGTCTTTATACAGCAAGTAGATCTGTCGCGATCGCCGCCGGCCGTGTCTGCCAGAACCGTGAAAACTTCCCAACTGTTTCCATCGGGATCTTGAACCCAGGTTTTGTCCTGAAGAGCGTAACAGCAGTCGGTTTTCATTTCTTCGCTGGTCAAAAGGCCGGCGGAATTCCAACGTTCTGTTATCTTCAGCACATCTTCGCTCGAATCTACCTGCAGACCCAAATGCGACACAGAACCGCCGCGTTCGAAGTTATGTTTGTTGATCGAAAAATTCAGCGGCGGTTCCGCAATGTCGAATTTTGCATAATCCCTGCGAAGCTTTACAGGTTCGGCTCCGAACATCCGTGTATAGAAACGAACGCTACTGTCCAGATCGCTCACGTTAATTGAAATATGTGTTTTCATAGTTTTCTCCTCTTGGGGTCACACATATGCTTATACATATATGTTAAAGCAAATATATTCCTCAGCGGTTGATATGTCAATACAAAAAACCATAAAAGTGATAGAATGATCGTATGGACGAAAACGCTTTGGCATATATGGAAACGTTCTTTATGGCTTTGGCTGATAAAACGCGTCTGCGTCTTTTGAACCTGATGCGCGATCAGGAAATATGCGTCTGTTTTTTCACGGAGGTTCTGGGCGAAAGCCAGCCAAAGATCTCGCGCCATTTAGCATACCTGCGAAATGCCGGGCTTGTTGAAACTCGGCGTGATGGAAAGTGGATGCATTACAGTATTGTTTGGCCGGATGATGAGAAACAAAAACTTGTTTTGAACGAAACGCTGAATTGGCTCGGATCGCGTGAAGATCTCCAAACCGAACGCGAACGCTATTCTGAGATATGCTGTTCGCCGGAAGAATTGGTGCAGATCGCACGAACGCCGATGCCGTTCATAGAAACTTTGCAGGAAGATGAAGCCGAAGAAGAAGCTGAGATCGCGTATCGATCTCACAACGAACTTGAAGAATTTTTGCTTTGATCTTCTTTTGGATAAGGACAGTTACGACAGCCGTTGCCGCAGCAATATCCGCGTTTTCGTAGGAATTCGGCCGTCATTACGAGCAGGCCGTTCTCGAAATAATAATCTACGCCTTCAATAAATTCCGGTTTGGTTTTATCTTCAATTTCTTTGTTCATATAAAGATAAAAATTCGCGGTTTCCTTTTGAACCGAGTATCGGCGAAGGGATTGTTCCCGCGCAGATAAGCCCGTTATTTTCGGCGAATGCATTTACCGTTGCCACAACCTCTTCGTGCTTTGCCGCGTCCGTCACAATTCCACCTTCGCCAACGTCGGCTTTTTTTGCCTCGAACTGCGGTTTGATCAGAACGATCATTTTGCTGTCGGGTTTCATTAATGGAATCAGCGCCGGAATTATCTTAGTGACCGAAATAAAAGAAACATCCATGACGATCAGGTCAAATAAAGCGGAGAAATCTTCCGGCTTTAGGCTGCGTGCATTTGTGCGTTCGCGAATATCGACACGCGGATCGTTTCGCAATTTCCAGACGAGCTGATTTGTTCCGGAATCGACAGCGGTTACGCTCGCGACTCCGTTCTGTAAAAGACAATCGGTAAAACCGCCTGTTGAAGAACCTATATCCAAACACACACATTTGCCCACACGTATATGAAAATGATCTAATGCCGCCGCAAGCTTTTGCCCGCCGCGTCCGACGAATTCCTGCGTCGTCCGGTGTTCTTTTATTCTTATAATCGATGAGACATCGAATATCTCGGACGCTTTTTCGACCCTTTTTTCGTCGATCAAAACGATGCCTGCCATCACCATTGCACGAGCCTTTTCGGGCGTGTCGGCAAAGCCGCGTTCCAGCAATATTTTATCGATGCGTTCCCTTTTCATATCGAAACACGGTTAAGCCGGTTTAACTCTTTTATCCGCAAGTGTTATTTTAACTTAAAGGCACCGTAACAGAAATGACCTCGAGCACACCAATTTCCAATTTCGCAAAATACGCATGGTTCGCGCTCGGCTATAACCTTTTGGTCATTCTTTGGGGCGTGTTCCTGCGTGCGTCATATTCGGGCGATGGCTGCGGACAACATTGGCTGACGTGCGGCGGCGAAGCGATCCCATCGGCACCGCAATTAAAAACGATCATCGAATTTTCGCATCGTTTGACGACGGCGTTCGCGGGAATAGTCGTATTTGTTCTGGCGGTTTGGGCATTTGCAAATTGGGTTAGCAGGCGTTATCCGGCTCGTGAAAAAGAATGGAAATTCGCTTTGCTTTCATTGTTTTTCATTATTGCCGAAGGTGCGATCGGCGGCGGGCTCGTATTGACCGGAAACACCGCCGCGAACTGGACTCCGACGCGGCCGATATGGACGATCGGCCATTTGATAAATACATTTATTCTGGTCGCATTTCTCTCATTGACGGCGTGGTCGGCCAGCGGCGGCAAGCTTGTTTGGCGCAGCGTTAAACCGAAAGTGAAATTGATATTGGCCGTTTGTTTGGCAGCTATTTTATTATCGGCGATCAGCGGTTCGATGGCCGCTTTGACCAATATGCTTTTTCCTTCGCAATCAATAGCTGATGGACTTGCCAAAGATTTCGCCGAAAGTTCACATTATCTGCTGCGGCTGCGGATACTTCATCCGATCTCGTCCATATTGACCGGCATTCTGTTATTTTTCGTTGCCGGTTGGATGAAAAAAGAATATTCAGATGACGCAAATGTCGCAAAATGGTCCAAGTTTTTGACGATATTTGTGGTGATACAGATCATCTTTGGAGCGGCGACGCTTTTGCTTTTGGCTCCGATCGTAATGCAGCTTATCCATTTGCTTCTCGCAGATCTGCTTTGGATCAGTTTTGTGCTGATGACGGCATCCGCAATGTTCGAAAGACCGGAGCTTCCTGTTTCAGCCGTCGAGCCGGACATTGCCCATTAAACAGTTCGTCAATTAGAAAAACCGGCTCAATTTCGGTATTATTTGCAACAAGCGTACATACAAATTCGTAAATTTTAACAGCGGTTGGATTTATGCAGAGACGGATACTTTTTATTGACGACAACGACGATCTGGCAACATCACTTGCCGAGGTTTTTGGACACGTTGGCCACAAAGTATTGATTGTGGAAGACCGCGATCAGGCGTTGGCTGTCGAAAATATAGAAAGTTATGACCTAGTTGTTACAGATCTGGATGTAAATCCGGCTGTGGAAAAGATCAGTGCCGCAGAGATCTCAAATTGTCTCCCCGAAGGTTTTTCGGGAAATGGGGCCGAACGACTAAAAACCTTTAAGCTTTGTGCATCAAATTTTCGCCGCGACGAATTTGACGAAGAAGAGCTTCGGCAGATAGTTGCGACCGTTCTAGATTACAAGATCAGATATGTCGATAAAACAGAAGATGTTCTGGGATTGAAAGAGAACATAGAATTTGAACTTCCGAGCGCGATCTCGCTGATGCATATCGTACTCGAATATCTGCTGAAACGAGTGGAAAAACTCGGCGCGATCAATCCGGAACAATCTAATCTTTTCGTCGCTCTCGACGAAGCATTTGTAAATGCCGTTAAGCACGGAAATAAATTTGATGCCGCAAAACTAGTGCGGATAACGGCAAAGATATCCAAACGCGAAGCACGATTTACGATCGAAGACGAAGGCGAAGGCTTTGACGTAAATAACATTCCCGACCCGCTCGATCCCGAAAATCTATTTAAAACCTCCGGCCGCGGAGTACTGTTCATCTACAACATAATGGACGAGGTTATCTACAATGAACGCGGCAACCGGCTGACAATGGTGAAAAAGGCGGTCGAACCAAACCAATCTTAAAATTCTCTGGAGGCTATTTTTTTGAGTAAAGAATCCGGAATCATTCTAAATGTGACAAACGCAACGAATCTGTCATAAATGTGCTAAAATGACATTGGTAGAGAGAGATGTCATTATGAACAATGCGGTTAAAACGAGTGGTAGAATAGTCAGAACAAAAGTTACACAAGGCGGTAGAGTCGTCATACCGGCAGATATGCGGCGAAAACTCGGCATCGAGATCGGTTCGGAAGTTAATCTGACCCTTGACGGTAATTCGGTTAGAATTCTTACTCAAAAAGAATCGATTCGCAGAGCTCAAGCATTGTTCCGCAAATTAGTTCCCGAAGACGTCTCACTCGCCGATGAACTTATCGCCGAGCGACGCCGCGAGGCGGCTAATGAGTAACTTTATCCTAGATGCTTCGACGGTTCTGGTCGTTCTGCAGGAAGAAGCCGGAGCCGATGACGCGATGGAATATTTCGCCGGAGCCTCGATCTCGACAGTCAATATGGCTGAGGTGCTCACAAAACTTATCGAGAAAGGCCGCGATCCGGTAAAAGCTCTTGAAGTTTTTGAATTACTCCAGCTTAATGTGGTCGAGTTCGATCAAGAGCATGCGAAAAAGGCGGCGGAACTCAGGCCTCTAACAAAACATCTCGGACTGTCGTTAGGCGACCGATGCTGTCTGGCTTTTGCGATATTGTCCGAAAGCACGGCGGTAACCGCTGATAGACAATGGAAAAAGGTCAAATCATGTTCCGTTGAAGTAGTTCGCTGATGTCAATGAAAGTAACGATCGGCCAGATCAACCCGACGAACGGCGATATTGACGGCAATGTTTCGAAGATAGTTGCCGCGATAGAAAAGGCGCGTTCCGATGGTTCTGATCTGATCGTTTTCCCCGAGGCCGTTATCCACGGCTACACATCGCAAGATTGGTTTCAGGATCGCGATATTATTCGCGACTCGCTTGTTCCGCTCGAAAAGATAATACCAGCAACTAAAGATATAACGGCAGTTATCGGCACAGTAAGGCCGAACGAAGACATTGATGGCCGCAGGCTTTTCAATTCGGCGGCAGTTCTGCATAACGGAGAACTGATCGGTTTTGCGGATAAATCTTTGTTGCCTGAATACGACGTTTTTGACGACCCGCGATATTTCGAACCGGGCGATGAACGGAAGATCTTTGAGGTCGGCGGCCGAAAGATCGGCGTCGTTGTTTGTGAAGATTTTTGGAACGACAAGACCTTTTGGCGCGAAAGGCTTTACGATCAGGACCCGACCGACGAGGTCATTGAAATGGGCGCAGACATCGTCGTTGCGGTAAATTCTTCGCCTTATAATAAAGGCAAAATAAAGCTGCGATGCGATATGGTTGCGCATCGAGCCAAAGCAGAAAAAATCCCGATAGTTTTTGTAAATCAGGTTGGCGGAAACGACGGTATTATCTTTGACGGATCGAGCCTGATCGCGGACGAAGAAGGCGACATTATTCTGCAGGCCGCGTCGTTCGAAGAATTTGTCGAAACGGTCGAGCTCGATGTACGCAAGCCTGATGCACGCGGCATCACCGGCGACGAGATCGAATCGATAAGGCGTGCGCTTGTTTTGGGCATTCGCGATTATGCCTCGAAGAACGGTTTCAAACAGGCTGTGATCGGGCTTTCCGGCGGCATTGATTCGGCGATGGTCGCGGCTTTGGCGGCGGAAGCGATCGGCGCGGAAAACCTTTTATGCGTGATGATGCCATCGCCTTTTTCGTCCGAAGGCAGCATAAAAGATTCGGAGGAATTGGTGCGAAATCTTGGCTGCGAAAGCCGCATCGAACCTATATCGGCGACATTCGATGTGCTGTTAAAGCAAATGAATTTGCATAAACCGACACGCGGCGGTGAAAGTTTGGCGGCGGAAAATATGCAATCGCGGCTTCGCGGCGTGATCCTGATGGCGATCTCAAATGCCGAAGGCCGCCTTGTGCTTTCGACCGGCAATAAAAGCGAATTAGCCGTCGGATACTGCACGCTTTACGGCGACACGAACGGCGGACTTTCCGTGCTTGGCGATGTGCTGAAGACAGAGGTTTGGGAGCTTTCCCGGCATATCAACAGAACGGTCGGCCGCGAAATTATTCCGAAGGTGATCATCGATAAAAAGCCTTCGGCCGAACTCGCGCCAAACCAATTCGATCAGGATAGCCTACCGCCGTATGAATCGATGGATCCGATATTGAAAATGTATTTCGAACAAAAGGCCTCGCCCGCCGAAATGATCGCAGCCGGTCACGACGCCGACCTTGTTTATCAGATCCTCAACAAGGTCGAACATCCGGCGAATGAATTCAAACGCCGACAACTGCCGCCGACACTCATCATCTCAAAGAACGCCATCGGCATCGGCCGCCGCCGGCCTGTCACGCATAAATACAAAAGGACGAAGAATAAGGAACAATGAGATCATCGTCTATCAAATGTAGAGCTATTATCTATGCGGTGCTGATCGCTTCGATCTGCGTTAATACGTCAAATGCATTTTCTGATGAAGAATTTTTGAAGTATCGCGGAGCCGTTGGTTTTGCTGACAGATCGGATAAGATCGTCGATCACGAATTTACGAAAGACGGAAAGAAACTTATCCTTATCGGAGAGAAAAATCTGCAGATCTGGAATGTGGATAGCCTCAAACTTATTCGCTCCATTCCAAATTCCATTGATCAATTCACGCCTTCGAGCGGATTTTTTAGTAAATATATTTTGTTGGGTTTGCCGAAGCTGCTGCAATGGCGGCCTTACTTGATCGATCCGAACGGAAAATGGATCGCGACGATAGAAAAAGAACCGACAGCAAAAGGCCGTTTAGTGATCGTTCGTGATCTAAAGAACCTCGATCAAATAGGCACTCTTTCGGTGGACGAATTTTCGGCAAAATGGCTCTCATTTGATGAACAGAAGAACGAGATACTAACGACCTTTGAAAAAGGAAAAGCGAATGCATTCGTTTCGTGGAAAGCCTCTGATCTCAGCAAAACCGAATCCATCGTCATCGATGAATATAAATGGCACGAGAAGATACAGAACGGCAAAAAGGTCATTGTCGGCGCGGGCGATTCGAAATTCGTACTCAATTTAAAGCAAGGCGAAACGCTTTCGCTGAGAGATGTTGCGACCGGTGAAACCGAAAAATATTTCACGGCCGATAACCTTGATCCGAAAACGCCTTTTCAGGATACAGAGGTAACCGATGATGAAAAAATATTGATCTCAAAACGCGACGACCGTCTTTTTGTCTGGGATATAGACGGCGATGGAAAACCGCGATTTGAAATACCGGGCGGAGACCTCGGCTACAAATTCAAAAAAATATTGAACGACCGCTTCATCTTGGCGTCGAAAGAAAAAGATCTATATTTGTTCGATATTCGCGGCAACGGCATGCCGAATATGAGATTTCAGGCGCTGGCTCCAAAAGATTCGGTGAAATTTGCGGATATAAGCGCAGACGGCCGATTTATCGCACTGGAAGAAGATGAAAGAGTAAGGGTTTTCGATCTGAACGGCGGCGGCGAACCTGTTTTGGAATTAAGACGCGACAGCCCGAATGAAAGATTTAGAGGTATCGTTTTTCTGAACGAATTCGGATCGCTGGCCGTTGGACGTGCGAACAATGCCGACAAAAAAGAGTTTCGCAGCGAAATATATGACCTTACGGATTTCAAATTAACTAAAACTTATCCGCGTTCTTTTCAACCCGGATACGAACTTATACTGAACGACAAATATATGTTCGATGAAAGCACCGGTTCGGCGTCTATTTGGGATCCGGAAAGCGGCAAAGCGGTGTTCATTCCGATCAAAACAGAAACCAACAGTTGTTCTTATGACGATACAAATTGCACGGAAACCACCTCAAATGCACAGCGGCTTTATTTCAATAATGATGAAACACGGTTAATAAGAACCGGCGATAATTCGGATTCGCTTTGGGATGTAAAGAGCGGCGAGCGTCTTCAGGAACTGTTCGACAAAGATAAGGTCAAATGCAACAAACGCAATGAAGTAAAGCACAGCGGTTTGGCGGAAACAAAATGGTCCGCCGACAATAGTTATGTTTATGCATTGGATATGAGCGGTTTATTTCGAACGAGCCGTTTGATCCATTTTTGGGATGTTGTTAAATGAAATAATTCGTGCAAGAAATTTTGACGGACTCCGTTCTTTAGATAACAGCAATTGCTGAGATCTTTTGAACGGAGTTTTTTATGTCTAAAATCGATAGTCCGCTGAATAATATCAAGATAGCCAGCCCGTGTTCGGCTGATTGGAATCTAATGGCCGGTGATGACCGCAAGCGTGCGTGCGGCGACTGTAAGATGAATGTTTACAATCTTTCGGGCATGACGAAATACGATGCCGAAAATCTTTTGATGAATGCGGAAGGCCGCGTTTGCGTCAGATATTTTCAGCGAGCCGACGGCACTATTCTGACACAAGATTGTCCGGTCGGTTGGGCACGAATAAAGAGAAGTTTGTCGGCTTTTGCAACGGCTGCGATCGCGTTGTTCATCACGATAACCGGCGGCGTTGCGTTATTTGCGATGTTCAATAAAAAGAGCAGAGTTGTTCTGGGTGAAATAACACCGGTGAATATCGGCCGGCAGATACCAAAAAAGGTCGATCCGCCAAACGACAATAGAGCCACAATGGGCGCAATAGCAATGCCTAAACGGGAGGCGACGAACTAATTTTTTACGTAATAGCCTTGGCGTGCGCGGAGGCGGTTCGTGCCGGGGTTTGTGAGGCCGACGTCCAGCTTAACAAATTTGCCGTTCGGAAATTCGCCTTCAGAATAATACTGCACAAGGTATTGCGCCCGAAGTTCGTTCGTAAGCTGTTTGAATATTTGTTCCAGAGTCGCGGCGTTCTTGCGCATATTTCCCGAATTCTGCAATTCGTCCTTTGTATCGATCGGTTGAAATTTCGGCAAAAATGCCGTGCCGCCGGTTTCATCGGCAAATTTCTGCATATTTTCCTGACCGTAAACGCTCATTTTATTTAATTGAAATGAACTTCCGGCCGGATTGATCGAATAAAAAACCGTATCGGCGTTCTGCAGAGACTTGGAAACACGAACGCGTTCGCGTGCACTTGCGGTATTGCGGGTATCAACTGTCAATTTATATAAAGCTTTTGTATCCAATGAATTTATCTTGTCACCCGCTTTTGTATAGCCGTCTTGAATTGCTTTCGCTATGTTCGAACTGTTCGTGTCTTCTCCATCGGAGATGACCAAGATCACACGGCGCGTTCCTGAGGGTGCATTGCGGAGAAGATCTTCGGCTGCGACAGAGACCGAATCGAAAAAAGCTGTAAATTCTTTTGTCGGCGTGATAGATCTGATGGCGGTCACGGCTTCGGCGGCCGTCGCTCTTGATCTTATCAACTCGGGTTTTGCTCCGACCGTATAGATCGTCGCGCGGTCTTTGTCTTTCATCACATCAGCTAAAAATGCAGCTGCGGTTTCCTGTTGAAACCGGAACATTGGGCTTGTTGTGGCCGAAATATCGAACAGAATTGCAAATTCGAGGGGAACAGTATCGGCATTGCCGACATTTTCTATGACCTGAGGCTTATTGTCTTCGCGGATCTTGAAATCGCTTGCCGTCAGACCCAAAACCGGGTCTCCCGAAGTCGATGTGACCGAAACCGGGACCACGACCAGGCGCGAATCTATCTTGATGACATCGTCGCTGTCATCAACCGGCGGCGGTGTGGCAGTAGTAGTAGTTTGTGCCGAAACCGCAGCGGTAAGGATCAAAAGCGACAAGATAAAAAAGATAAAATTTGCGCGGATCGATGGAATGTTCATTATAATACCTCGGAATGGAATGGCGGGAATTCTAGCCGCCTTAAAGATTAGAGGGCAAAAGTGCAAAAAAGGTTTTCACGATTTTCGCAACGATTGCCCTCGTCTTAAAGGTTAGCGTTGGTGGATCAGTTGCCGCTGCCGTCAGCTTCAGGAGCTGCGGTTCTAACTTCAACATTCTGATTCATGCCGCGGCTGACGAGCAGTTTAACTTCTACACGTCTATTCTGTTCGCGGCCTTCACGAGTCGAATTATCGGCAACAGCCTGTAATTCACCAAAACCATATGATTGTCCGATACGTCGGAGCGGCACATTATGGGTTTCGACCAAATAATCTATAACCGATTGGGCACGTCTCTGGCTCAATGCTTTGTTCTTTGCAGCACTGCCGTCGGACGATGCAAAACCTGTGATCTCGATTACATAGCCTTTCATAGTCGTTGCGACATTTGCAACTTCATCAAGCGAAGCTTTTGCTTCCGGTGAAAGAACAGAACTGTTAACGCGGAAGTTAACGGTTGCGGTCGATTGAACAACATAATCGTCCATAGCCGTAATTCTTTCGTTGGTCGCATTTACACCTGCGATCGCAGCATCAGCCGAATCTTGAGCAGCTTTCGCTCCACCGCGTGCGGCGTTCGAAATTGCCATAAGCTCGTCGATCTGACCGGAAACACGCTGAGCATTCTGCTCGGCCTGCGTCAAACGATCTTCAGCAGGCGACACGCGTGCATCGATGGATTGAGCGACTTCGAGGTTGCTCTTATCGAAACGGATCTTTGTTGCGGAAAGAGATCCGCTGTTGTCGCCGACGCCTTCGACTTTCAGGTTAAGGCCGCGGACGATCGATTGTGCCGGGTATTTGTCGCCGCTGCCCCAAAAACTATTGTTCTTGATGCTTGCATTTGGTGCAATGACAACGTGTGTATCAACGCCGACCGAATCGCGTACGACAAAATCGTTTTCACCGTCTTGGGAAACAACGACGCCTTCGATCTTATATTTTTGGCCGGCAGTCAAACTGCGTGTGTCACCGCTTTGGGCAAATACACTGATCGCACCGATCGACAAAGCCAAGATCATTACAGATATTCGTTTCAACATAATTTAGAATCCTCTCACTCAATTAAAATTCAAAAAAACTTTGGTAAATCCTTTAATTGGGATAATGAAAACATTTGTATTTCAGTGATCCCAAAGTTTCTCTGGGCTAATGCATTCAATTGCTGTGCCAAAAGGCAGTTCAAATATTTAAAAATACAAAAACATCCTACTTTGTTGTATTTACGGCATTGTTTTGAAGATAAATCGCTAAGGACATCGAATGTAGTAACTTTATACAGACGAACTAAAACGGCGGAAAATTGTAACAAATTGATGCAAAGAATTTTTATTCCTTAAATTGTATCAAAATAGGACATTAACAATACTAAGAAAAGAATACACGATTTTTTATATTTGTCTATAAAAATTTTAAGGTGCCGTTTTAATCGACACCTCAAACTATCAATAGGCAAACGAACCACTTTCGAGGATCTCTTTCATATAGGCGAGGAATTTTTCGGCGTCGGCTCCGTCAACGACTCTATGATCATAGGTCAGAGCGAAATAAGCCATATGCCGGATCGCAATATAATCGTCGCCTTCGGGTGAAGTGAAAACTTTCGGACGTTTTTCGATGGTGCCGACACAAAGGATCGCGACCTGCGGCTGATTGATGATCGGTGTGCCGAAAAGTCCGCCGAAAACACCGGGATTTGTGATGGTAAATGTTCCGCCGGTGACCTCGTCCGGATTTAGTTTCTTTGTTCTCGCACGATCGGCAAGGTCGTTTGCCGCCAAGGCAAGCCCGGACAATGAAAGCGTGTCAGCCTTTTTAATGACCGGAACGATCAAACCCCAATCCAAAGCGACGGCCATTCCCAAATTTATATCGCCTTTATAGATGATATCTTCGCCGGAAACCTGCGAATTAACGATCGGGAATTTGCGTATCGCATTTGTCACCGCCTGAAAGATGAACGGCATATAGGTCAGCTTTGTGCCGTAACGATTCGCGAAATCTGTTTTGTTCTTATCGCGGAACTTCGCGACATTTGTCATATCGATCTCGTAAACGCTTGTAACGTGCGCGGACGTTTGTTTCGAAAATGTCATATGTTCAGCGATCTTCTTTCGCATAACCGACATTTTTTCCACACGGTCGCCGACCGTTTGAACCGGAACGGCGGCCGGCTGCTGAACTTTTGTGGCAACAGGCATTGCCGGCGCTGTCGTGTGAGCTGACGGCGAAAGCAGATCTTCCGGCCTGAGTGCGGCTCCGCTGTCGATAAATGAAACGATATCGTTCTTTGTAACACGGCCGCTCATGCCTGAACCCGGAATGCGCGAGATATCGATGCCGTGTTCTTTTGCGATATTTCGTACAAGCGGACTGCTCTTAGTTCGGCGAAGTTCGTCAATAGATGAGTTGCCATTCGTCGCGACCGGCATTGCAGGCACGGCTTTTGGCGGAACGACATCAGAACCTGTTGCGGCGGCGGTCGTTTGGACGGCTTTTTCGACAGCGGCCGGAGATGTTGTGCTTGCGGATGCCGATGCAGGTGCCGCAACGGCGCCGTTCGAAGCTCCGACAAGAGCGACGACAGAGCCAACCTCGACCGTTTCGCCTTCGTTCACTTTAATTTCCAACAATGTGCCGGAAGCGGGCGACGGAACTTCGGCATCGACCTTATCGGTTGAAATTTCAAGCAGCGGTTCGTCTTTTTCGATCTTATCGCCGACGGCTTTCAGCCATTTAGAAACGGTGCCTTCTGTAATGGATTCGCCCATTTGCGGCATCACGATCTCGGTGGAGCTTCCGGAAACTGCGGCAGCGGCGGCTTGCGGTTTGGCGACCGGTTCAGGCAGAGCAGGTTCGACTGCGGCAGGCGGAGCGGCGGCAGGTTGTTCGCCGGATTCGCCAATGACGGCAACGACAGTTCCGACCTCGACCGTTTCGCCTTCCTGATGTCTGATCTCGAGCAGAACGCCGGCTCCGGGCGAAGGCACTTCGGCATCTACTTTATCCGTAGATATTTCAAGTATCGGCTCGTCTTTTCCGATCGTGTCGCCGACGGCTTTCAGCCATTTCGAAACGGTTCCTTCGGTGATGGATTCGCCCATCTGCGGCATTACTACTTCTACACTCATAAGATCTCCAGATTAAGTAACTTCTAAACTATTAGGATACAAGAAAATTGTCCGAAAAAAAAGCAGGCGATTCGAATGATAAATATTATAGTTGGAAACCCAAAAAGGGAATTGAGCGTATAAAAGCTGCAACCATTCCGACAAAATTTGTTAATATTGAGTTACAAAATAAAGCCGTACATCTATCTCGGCGGCCGGAAGACCAATTTCACCAGTTAAAATTAAGAAAATAAAAATGAAAAGATCAATCAATCTCTTTGCGATAATTTCGATATTGGCGGTTTCCGCCGCAACATATGCGCAGACGGCGAATGATAAACGCGTTCTGACGTCGGCGGATTATGCCAGAGCGGAAAAAATGCTCAGCTTTACCGCCGCTCCGCTTGTAACAAATTCCGGCGTCAGGCCTGTATTTTTGCCCGACGGAAAATTTTGGTACAGCGTTTCAACCGCGAACGGCGTTCAATTTGTTTTGGTCGATCCGGCGAACGGTTCGAAAAAGACCGCGGCGACGGCCGCCGAACTCGGCATAAAAATGACAATGCCGGCCGGCCGCGGAAGACGCGAAATGTCTGCCGTGCCTCAATCCGTGTCGCCGGACGGAAAAAAGGCGGTCTTTATAAAAGATTGGAACTTGTGGGTTCGCGATATAGCCAGCGAAAAAGAAACTCAGTTGACCAAAGACGGCGTTGAGAATTTCGGCTACGCAACCGATAATGCCGGTTGGACGCATTCGGATCGGCCGGTCGTGCTGTGGTCGGACGATTCGAAAAAGATCGCGACCTTTCAACAAGATCAGCGCAATGTAAGCGATATGTATCTTGTTTCGACGAACGTCGGTGCGCCAAGGCTCGAACAATGGAAATATCCGCTACCGCAGGACAAAGAGATAGTAAAGATCCACAGGGTCGTTATTGATGTCGATAGCGGGAAAATGACGAGGCTTAAAATGGGGCCGGACGATCACCGTTCGACGCTCTGCGACGATATTTCGTGTTCCGGCGGTTTTGATGATAACGAATTTAACGCCGATGCAAGTATGCTCGCATTCGTTTCCTCATCACGCGATCACAAAAGCGCGAAACTCCGCATAGCAAATACGGCGACAGGCGACGTCCGCGATGTTTTCGAAGAAACGGTGCCGACCCAGTACGAATCCGGCCAAGGCTCGATAAACTGGCGCTATCTGCCAAAAACGAATGAGTTCATTTGGTATTCGGAAAAAAGCGATTGGGGACATTTATATCTTTATGATCTGACGACCGGAAAACTGAAAAATCAGATAACGACCGGTGAATTTGTCGTAACACAGCTTTTGCGTGTGGACGAAGCGAACCGTGTGCTTTATTTCAACGCCAACGGCCGCGAAAAAGGCAACGATCCTTATTTCAGCCATTTTTACCGTGTCGATATGGACGGCAAAAATTTACAGCTTTTAACGCCGGAGAATGCCAATCATCAGGTTTCGCTGTCGCCGGACGGAAAATATTTTGTCGATAATTTCTCAACGCCGAACGTTGCTCCGACCGCTGTTCTGCGTGACGCGTCGGGCAAGATGGTCGCCGAGCTGGAAAAAGCCGATATTTCAAAATTAACAGCTTCGGGCTGGCAGCCGCCAACACCGATAACGGTAAAATCGCATGATGGAAAATGGGATCTCTACGGCCTGATGTTCACGCCGAAGAACCTCGATCCAAAAGCAAAATATCCGGTCGTGAATTATATCTATCCGGGACCGCAGGGCGGCGGAGTCGGCGGACGTTCATTTTCGCCGGCACGCGGTGATCACCAGGCTCTGGCCGAGCTCGGTTTTGTTGTCGTCATTATTGACGGAAGCTGCAACCCGAGCCGCTCAAAGTCTTTCCACGACGCTTGTTATGGAAATATGGCCGACAACACGCTCGAAGATCAGATCTCCGGCCTGAAACAGCTTTCGGAAAAATATCCGTATCTGGATCTGAACCGCGTTGGTATGTGGGGACATTCGGGCGGCGGTTTTGCGACGGCTGCGGCGATGTTCCGCTATCCCGATTTTTATAAGGTCGGCATTTCGGAATCGGGCAACCACGATAACCGTAATTACGAAGACGATTGGGGTGAAAGATATATTGGTTTGATGGTCGGCCCGGACGGAAAACATACGACGAACGTTGATGATTCGAAAGAAAAATCCAATTATACCGACCAAGCGAACCAGAATTTTGCCAAAGATCTGAAGGGCAAACTGATGCTCGCCACCGGCGGTATGGACAACAACGTTCCGCCATACAACACATATCTCGTGGTCGATGCGTTGATAAAAGCGAACAAGGATTTTGACCTTGTGATCTTTCCAAATGCACGGCACGGTTATGGCGGCGACAGCCTTTATATGATGCGGAAACGCTGGGATTATTTCGTCACAAACTTGATGGGAGCCGAAGCACCAAAAAATTATCAGATATCACTTCCGCAACAAATGCGGCGCTAATTATTTGGTAACTTTCAGCTTAAAAGAGGCTGTCTGAAAGATCTTTTCTGTGTCTTCGTTCTGTGAATTCTGTGTTGAAAATACACCACAGAACACACAGATCCGAAGAACACAGATCAAACTTTTCAGACAGCCTCTTTTTGTTTAAAGATAACTCAATATTTGGCAAGTTTTCGAGCAGCGTCGATGATTTCCTGTAAACTCGGCTGATAATAATCTTCCATTTCCGGAGCGAACGGCACCGGCGAATCGATCGATGCAACACGGATAACAGGCGCATCGAGCCATTCGAAAGCTTCTTCGGCAATGATCGCGGAAATTTCGCCGCCAATGCCGCCGGTTAAACTTGCTGCGTGCAGGATCATCGCGCGGTTCGTTCTTTTTACAGTTTCGAGGATCGCCGGTTTATCGAGCGGCGACAAAGTTCGCAGGTCGATGATCTCGACGCTCAATCCGTCGGTTCGTTCCAATTCGACAGCGGCGTCAAGAGCTTGAAGCGTCATCGCGCCGAATGTGATGATCGAAAGATCTTTGCCTTCGCGGATCGTTCGTGCTTTTCCGATCTCGACGACATAATCTTCTTCCGGCAAAAGCTCGCGCAGACGCGGAAGACGGTAGAGTTTTTTATGTTCAAAGAAAAGTACCGGATCAGGATCGCGTATTGCCGCTTTTATCAAACCTTTGGCGTCATACGCCGTCGATGGTTCGACCATTTTCAATCCTGCGGTATTCATAAAGAACGATTCGGCATTGAGCGAATGGAACGGACCGCCGCGAACGCCGCCGCCGCACGGGCCGCGAAAAACCGCGCCGATCGCTCCGCAGCCGCGATAGCGTGATTTCGCCGCATAATTTGTCAGCATATCAAAGCCGCACGAAACAAAATCGATGAACTGAAATTCAGCAACGGGCTTCATTCCCATCAAAGCGGCTCCGCACGCGGCACCGGCAATGGCGGCTTCGGATATGGGCGTATCGACCATTCGCTCGCTGCCGAATTCGTCTATGAATCCTTCGGTCAGCTTAAATGCTCCGCCGTAAGTTCCGATATCTTCGCCGATCACAAAAACGGTCGGATCGGCCGACATTTCTTCCCAGATCCCTTCGCGGATCGCCTCGATCATTGAAAGAGCTTTGCGCTCTTGGACATTATTTGTGGCCATTTCAAAAAAATATTAATCCAGATCTTTGGTTTCGAATTCGTCGGTTTCGCGAAAAAGTTCGCTTACCGGTGACGCCGGTTGTTCGAGAACTTTTTGGTTTTCGGTCATCCGCTGTTGTATATCCGACACGGAATCGCGTCCACGCTCCCAATCGTCCGCGCCGAGTTTTAACGTTAGTTTGCCGTCCTTATTCGGCAGTTCGGCGAGTTTTGTAAAGGTTTTGGTGCGTATCTCTATCTTTGCTCCGCGTTTCATAAAACCTTTTTTGAATTTAACGTCGAGTATCTCGGCGACAGGTATGCGAACCTCTTTTACGCCGTCGGTCAGCAAGCCGAAAAGTTTTGATTCAAATTCCAAAACTATACCCGCAGGCGAAAATTTCGCGATGCCGTTAATAGATGATAGTCCGCTTTCCGCTTTGAACGGGACATTTGTAAATCCGCGATTCATATTATTATTCGTCCAGATCCATTGTATCGAGATCAGTGTCGCCCTGATTCGGTGCTCCCATTATTCGAAGCCAAATAAATCCAATAATGCCAGCCATTGCCGAAGCAATCAAGATGGCCATCTTTGATTCCGTTATCATTTGCATATCGCCGGCAAAAGCCAGATTAGTAATAAAGATCGACATTGTAAATCCGATACCGCCCAAAAGCCCGGCGCCGAAAATATGCTTCCAATTCAGATCCAGCGGCAGACGGCAGATGCCGGCGGCGACGGCCGCATAAGACGCGAGCGCAATGCCGATCGGTTTGCCTATAACGAGTCCGGCCATAATACCCAAACTATTTGCTTCGCGAAGTTTCAATGTCCAGTTCGGATCTATGATAATGCCCGTGTTCGCAAGCGCGAAAATCGGCAATATGAGAAACGCAACAGGTTTATGCAGCATCGTTTCTAAAATATTTGACGGCGATATCTTTTCCGCGGCATTGTGTTTGAACGGTATCGTAAATGCCAGCAGAACTCCGGCGATGGTTGCGTGAACGCCGGAACGGAACATCAGATACCAAGCCAATACGCCAAACAGCAGATACGGAACCAGCGACATTACGCGAAGCCTGTTCAAAACGCCGAGCAGAGCAATGACAGCGAACGCACCGAGCAGATATACAAAATTAAGTTTCGCCGTATAAAAAACCGCGATGACGATGATCGCTCCGAGATCGTCCATTACCGCGAGAGCAACTAGGAAAACTTTCAACGATGCCGGAACACGACCGCCGAGCAAAGAGATCGCTCCAAGAGCAAACGCGATATCGGTCGCCATAGGAATGCCGATGCCGGCTTGAGTAGGCGTTCCCTGATTAAAAGAAAAATGGATCGCGGCCGGGACGATTATTCCGCCGAGAGCCGCGATGACCGGAAGCAAAGCGCGCTTTACGCTGGAAAGTTCGCCGTCGAAAAGTTCGCGTTTTAATTCCAGGCCGATCAGCAGAAAGAAGATGGCCATCAGCAGGTCGTTTATCCAAAGTTCGACCGTCAGCGGACCGAGATGTCCGTGCCAAAAATTGACGTAATCCGGCCCGAAAGCCGTGTTCGCGATGATCAGCGAAGCGATCGTGCAGAGGATAAGAATGACCGATCCGGCCTGCTCATTCGCCAGGAAATCCAAAAAAGCCTCAGAAAGCCGTATGCTGCGTCTGGCCATTTGCTAATTATATCTTAAAGATCGAGCACCGTTTTTTTGAACGCGGGTTTTACGACCGAATTATCGTAAACATCATAAGCGGCAGATATCGGTTCCGGCGGCGGCTGCGATTCTGCCCAGTCGGCTTCGGCGTCGAGAAATGTTTTGATATCGTCGGCGATCTTGTCCATCTGTTGCGGCGTCAAAATATCGTTCTCTGATAGGTAGAGTTCATACCGCGTGATCGGATCGTTATGTTCTGCCCACCAGCCGATCTCGCCTTCGGGCACGTATGCCTGATTGTCGTGTTCGGCGTGGCCTTTGCGGCGATAGGTGTGAGCTTCGATGAGAGCGGAACCGTTTCCGGAGCGGCAATATTCCACGGCTTCTTTCATCGTTTCATAACATGCCAGAACATCGTTTCCATCGACCGAAAATCCTTTGATGCCATAACCGACGGCCTTTTCGACAAAGGCATCGCAGTTCGCCTGATGCCGCGACGGCGTCGAATATGCATAGCCGTTGTTTTCGATGATCGTTATAAGCGGCAGTTTTTGAACGGCGGCGAAATTTACGCCTTCGTGAAAAGCACCGGTCGAGCTTGCTCCTTCGCCGATGTACGCAACGCCGACGCGGTCTTCTTTCTTCATTCGCGAAGCAAGCAAAATTCCGGTCATTACGGGGATCATATCGCCGAGATGCGATATCGGTCCGACGAAACCTTTTTCAAGGTCGGCGAAATGGAACTGAACATCTGTCGCACGGCTCGGCGCATTGCCGCGGCCGAGATACTGAAGAAAGATCGTCCGCGGTTCGATGCCTTTTACAAAACAAGCGCCGATGTCGCGAATAAGCGGAGCGATAAAATCCTGCGGCTGAAGAGCAAAAGCCGTCCCGACCGCTGTTGCTTCTTGGCCAAGCGATGTGAAAACGCCGCCCGTCAATTTCGACTGCCGTTTCATGGCGACGGTTTTTTCATCGAACAACCGCGTCATCTTTAAAAAACGATAAAGCTCGATCTGCTGATCTTTAGAAAGTGTCGTCTCGGACGTGCATGAAAGCGGCTGTGTCGGGGCTTCTTTTATTACTATGTTAGTTGCCATTTTGGAACTCGCCAAACCCAAAATATCTAGAGTAAATGAATAAATAAAAAATTCAAGCCAAACGAAGCACAGACGCTACAAAAACAAGCCCTAGTGTTTCCAGCTATTTTCCGTCGAGTGTGACCGTGCCGAGAAACGAACGCGCGACGACGCCTTTTGGGCCGACTGCCCAGATCATATCTTTACCGTCGGTTTGGACGGCGTTGAAATTTTCGTCGCCGAATTTCGACCACGTTTTGCCGCCGTCGCGTGAAATGTCGGCACCGGTTGTGCCGACTGCGATGATGATTTTTTTATTCAGATACGCAACGCCCGAACGATAGCCGCGAAGGCCTTCGGCGGTGAGCCAGCTTCGGCCGCCGTTGCGCGTTACAGCCGCCAGCGAATTAGTTTCCGACGGCTTTTCGTAGTTGCCGCCGACGATGATGCCGTTCTTTTTATCGCGCATCGCTATCGAAAAAATACCGCTGCCGGGCGTGCCTTTTATGATCGGCGCGTCCACGACGCTCCAAGTTACACCGCGGTCGCCGGAGCGAAAAACGCGTGCGGCCATTCCACCGGATATGAGAAACGCCGTGCTTTTTCCGCTTGCGATGAGACACGTTCCGCTGGCGGCAAAAGCTGCTTCGCCGGTAATGATGGCCGGCATTTTATCGGTGTTGAGCTGCTTCCATTCCGCACCGCCGTTCTCGGTTTTGATCAATAAGAATTTGCCGTCAACCGGATCGGACATCGCCATGCAATTGTCCTGATCCCAACAAGCGATGGCATCAAAAAAAGCTTTTTCGTTGGTATTCTTGAACTGTAACTTCCAAGTTTTTCCGCCATCAATAGTTTTATAAATTCGCGAATCTTCTCCGTTTCCAATGCTGATGATATAAGCCGTTTTTGCATCGAAAGCTTCGATATCGCGAAAATCGAGCTTTTCCGCACTCGGCACTTTTATAACGTCCCAAGTCTTGCCGCCGTCCGCTGTCCGAACGACCGTACCGCCAGTTCCGCTTGCCCAAACAACTTTTTGGTCAACAACCGAAAGCCCTCGAAAACTCGCATTTGTGTCGATCGCCTGCTTTTGCCACTGGGCAGCGGCCGAAATAGATCCGATCAACACGAACGCAATAATACATATTACGATTTTCATAATTTGATATTGAAAGATCACCATAAACGCGTGATGTCATACACATCGAACACTTTGTCGGCGCTGACGATAGGCATATTTTCTCTCATCGATTGGGCGATCAGTAGCCGATCGAACGGATCGCGGTGGTGGAACGGAAGAGCTGTAATAATTGATGTATGTTCGATCTTAACCGGCATCAGCTCGAAGCCATTAACTTCAAGTTGATGCGGAAAGAGATCTTCAAATGGTTCAATAAGGCTGATCTTGCCAGTACTGATTTTTATAGAGATTTCCCAAAGACTAACGATGCTGACAAATTTATTGTTCAACGGATCATCGATCAACTTCACTCCGTTTCGACTCAAACGCGGGTCGTCGGTGATAAACCACAAAAGCGTGTGTGTATCAAGAAGAATATCCATTAACGATACTCATCAAAATCTTCCAGTGGTTCGTCGAAATCATCGGAAAGAATAATGAGTCCTTTCGCACTCCCCAATTTAGGGCGTGGTTTTTCTTTTTGCACGGCGACGAGTTTTGCCACGGGATGATCGTTCTCCGTAAAAACGATCTCGTCTCCCTGCATGACGGATTTGATGAGCTTATGCAATGGGATCTTTGATGTTGTTTTGATACTTAGCTCATGCATAATCGATATATTAGCACAGATCGGCGGTAATTTTTACGTGAAACGACTGACAAAGCCGGTCTTTGACCGCACGTGAACCTGCGACGGTCAAGGCACGGCTGAACATCCTGGTTTTAATAAATCATCCGGCCGCGGATCGTTCCTTTGATCTCTTTCAGAATATCAAAAGCTTCTCTTGAAAGTTTTGTTTCCACATCCAAGATCACATAGCCGATCGTGTCGTTGGTTTTCAGATATTGGCCGAGGATATTGATATTGCTATCCGAAAGCCGCGAGTTTATTTCGCCGAGCACGCCGGGAATATTTTGGTGAATATGTAAGATTCGGTGTGTGCCTTCCTGCGGCGGCAGGTTGACGGGCGGAACGGTATGCGAACCTTCGCTTGTGCCTAGATCGAGATATTTTATTAGTTTCGATGTTACATCGAGGCCGATGTTCGCCTGTGCTTCTTCGGTCGAACCGCCGATGTGAGGAGTCAGTATCACATTCGGCAGATTTTGCAGCGAACATGTGAACGCATCGCCGTTCTTTTCAGGTTCGTGCGGAAAAACATCGACTGCCGCTCCGGCAATATTTCCGGATCCTAACTGTTCTTTCAGTGCTTCAAGATCGACCACATCTCCGCGGCTGTAATTTATAAAAATACTGTGCGGTTTCATCCAACCGAGCGACTCGGCGTTGATCATATTTCGCGTCGTGGCATCCGAAGGAACGTGAAGCGTGACAATGTCTGATAGTGAAAGCAGTTCTTTCAGCTCGCGAATTTGTTTGGCGTTTCCATGCGGCAGTTTGGTCGCGGCATCGAAATAAATGACCTGCATTCCCATCGCTTCGGCCATGATCGAAACCTGCGAACCGATGTTTCCGTAACCGATTATGCCAAGCGTTTTGCCGCGAAGTTCGAAACTTCCTTTTGCTTCTTTCAGCCATTCGCCGCGATGAGCCGCCGCATTTTTATCGGAGATCCGTCGGATCAGCATAACGCAAAGGCCAATGATCAATTCGGCAACCGAACGCGTGTTCGAATAAGGCGCGTTAAAAACCGCAACGCCTTTTTCGGTCGCAGCGGCCAGATCGACCTGATTTACACCGATGCAAAAGCAGCCGATCGCGATAAGCTTATCGGCGGCGTCGATAATGTTCTTCGTTATCTGCGTTTTCGACCGAATGCCCAACAAATGAACCCCTTTTACGGCTTCGATAAGTTCGGCTTCGCTCATTGCTCCGCCGATCTTTTTGATGTCGGAATAACCCGCCGCACGCAGTTCTTCTACGGCCGCATCGGAGATATTCTCAAGCAAAAGTATTTTTATCTTATCTCGCGGATAAGATGTTTCTTGATTTGTCATAAAAACGGTAATTATAACAAAAAAATGTCAGCCTTCGGATAAAAGCTGACAAATTTAAATGAACCTCAAGAGGTGAAACTACGCGATCTTTGAAAATTTAGACGGCGTTTCGGTGTTCAATTTCATTTTTTCGTTCTTGGATGTTTCATTCCATTTTGTGGAAGTTCCTTTTCGTTCAAAGGTATCGCGGAAAAACATCGGTTCTTTTCCAGACTGCACGGAAATTTTGTAAGCCGACGACAAAATGTCCGCTTCTTTTTCTACAGCTCCATCGTTGCTCGAAAACGTTTCGGCGGAACCCATAAAACTCAGTTTGCCGTCTGAAAATTCATATAACGAAACATCGGCGGTCGAATATCCCTGACCCGAACCGACGGCCGAAAGAACGATCTCGTCAATGCCGTTCTTGTTGATGTCTTTTAGGCTGTTAATGCCGGCGAAAAGGCCGTTTTCGCCAAAGATGTAATGCGTAACGACCTTACCGCCATCCCCAATGACAATGCCGCCGATGCCGAAACTTCGGCCTGCGCGGCAGCGTTCGTAAAGATACGCCTTTTGCGTTGCACCGGCTTTTGTAAATGAGCCGGAAACCGTGCCTAAAACCGTTACGCCTTTTTCCGCGTCCGCATCACATTCAAAATTGCTCTCTTTCAAGATCGCGGCTTCTTTGGCGGCGAATTCGGCGTCCACAAACTTAGTGTCATCGGACGAAGCTTCTTTAGGTTCAAAATTGTCGCGTCCGTCTGCGATAGCTACGCGTTCAGCCGAATTTTCGATCGGCGTCGGCTGCTTTTCCGAATTGTTTTCAATATTATTTCCCGATCCGGATAATGCATTCGCAGGAACGTTGGCGGAATTTATCGGTGCGGCCGAACTGCAGGCCGCTGCGGAAAAAGCAAAGATGATTATTGCAGTTGTTGTTCGTAAAAACTTCATGAATTGTCCGGTATTTGAACCGGCCTCCTTGATCGTAAAAAAAAGAAGTTTGGAACAGACCGATACATCTAGTTCCAAACTCCCGATTAAAAAATTAGTTTCCGGCTATTTGCGGCAAATATTTTGGAACGTCGCGAACTTTTATATCCATTTCTTTAGCGACATTTTTCCATTTACCTTTGTCTGTCAGGTAATAAACATATGCCAGATCGACATTTTCGCCATTGACCTTGACGCCCCAAAAATCTTCATAACCGACCGGTCCGGCTTCGACCGTTGTTATGTCTTCTTCATTGCGAACGCCGTCTTTACACGGTGCGCAAAAATGAGTGATCTTTGTTCTTGTTTTAAGAAAAGCCGCGGCTTTTACCGCGTCTTTCTGTGAGATATAGATCGCTTGATCCGCAAAGACCGCGACCGCCAACATTGCTATTAATATGATTTCCGTAAATATTTTCTTTAACATTTATTTTTTTACTCCTTGATCACAGTAGATACTGTATTTATATAGACGCTTTTTTAGCGAAAATTTGCCTGTTATTTTTTTTGGAAAGTTTGTCCGGTAAAACCTTTCGCGCCGTGTTCCGGTTCATTTGGTTCTTTTATAAGTTTGATGCCTTTTTCCGCGACCGTAAAAATATATTCATCCGAACCGAACTTGACCGAAATGGTTTTTTCGACCGGATCATATTTCCAAGTTCCACGCTGATCATCGATGCCGCCGCCTTCGCGAGATTCGCTGTAAATGGCGACATTATCTTTACGAAGTTCGTATTCGAACTCGTCGCGGCCGGATTCGTGATCATAACCGTATTCGTAAATTCCAGATCTGTCGGCATCTGAGGAATTTTTCGGAGCATCTTCGATCTCTGAATTCTGATATACATAAGGATCGTCAACCGTATAAATTGACGCAAGCTTGTCGCCTTTTATCCACATAAATTTACAATTGCCCATTCCTGTTCCGGCACAGGCTTCCATTTCCGGATATTCGTCGCATGTCGGATCGCCGCTGCCGCATTTTTGTGCATCGGGCGAGCTGTAATATTTCCAACCTGCTTTCAGCATTTTTGGCCGAACGCTGGTTTTATAATCTTCACCTGCTTTGAATTCAGGAAGTATGGTCTCTTTGGGAGTTGCAACGGGCGTAGGTGACGGTGTTTCGGAGCCTATGCCTTGGCCGGAGCTTGCAGCAGTTGAATTATTAGCTGCGTTGACGTTTTTTAAGTTGTCTTGATCGCCGCAGGCTGAAAAGGTCAAAATGCAGAATGCGGCAATGACTACGGTAACATTTAATTTCATATTATTTTTATTATGTGAGGCCGATCTTTTATGTTATTGCGAGGAATATCTTTGGGGAAGATATTGTGAGTTGTTTGTATCATGGCTTCGAAAATTTCAAAGCCCTGAATATTAAATTATATAGACTCCTTCGGCGTTGTCATTTCATTGTAGCTTTTTCAATGAACGCAGAGCGAAGTGTGTCGTCATATATCTTTTGTATCTGCCAGCGATGGCCGAACGGGTCTTCGACCATTGCCTGGCGATATCCGTATTCGTGGTCTGTCACCGGTGATTTTAAGATCGCTCCGGCAGCGACGGCTCTATCGATGAACGCCCGAACGTCATCAACGAACAAACCGATCATTGTCGTTACTTTGCCGTCGGGCGAACGCATGTGATCGGGCTGTGAAATTTCGTGAATATGAAAAACAGCACCGTCGATGTCGAATTCCGCAACATGGATGCTTCCATCATCGTTGCGAAACGCGAAATGCTCGACCGCTCCGAAAGCTTTTTCGTAGAACGAAATATCCGTTACGCCATTCGGTATTATCAACTCCGGTGCAAAATGCGTGCTCATCAAGCCCCTTTTTACTAAATATGTATCGTCAGGTCATGGACGCCTTCGGCAGCTTCCATAACGCTTTCGGAAACAGTCGGATGAGCGTGTATGACGCGGCCGAGTTCATCGGCTGTTGTTTCAAGAGCCATTGCGACGCATGCTTCGGCAAGCAATTCGGTCGCGTGCGGGCCGATGATGTGAACGCCTAGAACTTCGTCATATTTCTTTTCGGCGACGATCTTTACAAAACCATCGGTTTCGCCAAGAATGCGGGCTTTGCCTGATGCTGAAAAAGGAAACTTGCCGATCTTTACGTCATAACCGGCGGCCTTTGCTTTTTCTTCGGTCAGGCCGACGCTGGCTACTTCCGGGTCGCAATATGTGCAATTGGGAACCAGATTAAGTTTGATCGGTTCGACCTTTTTGCCGGCGATCTTTTCAACGACCATTATGCCTTCTTTTGAAGCAAGGTGCGCGAGCTGAGCCGTTGGGATGACATCGCCGATGGCAAAAATTCCGGGTTCGGCGGTTTCGCAGTATTCATTTACCTCAACCGTGCCGCGTTCGCTGACCTTGACCTTGGTTTTTTCTAGGCCTAGATCTTTAAGGAACGGCATACGGCCGACGGCGACGAGCAGCATTTCGGCTTCGAGCGAAACAGTTTCGCCTTTTGCGTTCTTGCCGGAAACTTTTACGCCTTTTTTGCTTTTTTCAAGCTTGTCGAGTTTAAGCCCGGTTTCACATTTGATGCCTTGTTTTTTAAATGCCCGCAGAAGCTCTTTTGAAACATCGGCATCTTCGAGCGGAACGATCCTGTCCATTAATTCGACAACGGTCGTGTCGGTTCCAAAGCGATGATAAACGCTGGCAAATTCAACGCCGACCGCGCCCGAACCCATAACGATCAATGATTTAGGCACTTTTTCGAGTTCTAGAATGTGATCGGAATTTACGACCTGTTTGCCGTCCGTTTCAAAACCCGGTATCGGCCGAACGACCGAACCCGTCGCGATAATAATATTCTTTGTTTCGATCGATTGTTTTTTTCCATCGGCCAGATCGATATCGACCTTTCCCGGACCGGCGATCTTGCCAAAACCATTAAAGACGGTGACCTTGTTCTTTTTCATCAAATAGGTCACACCGGCCGAATTCTTTGTGACAATATCGGATTTATATTTTTGAACGCCCGGCCAATCGAAGCTGAGTCCGCTGACCTTTAATCCGTAATTTTCAAAATGCGATGCCTTGTCATATAAATGAGCGGCGTTCAGCAAAGCCTTTGTCGGAATGCAGCCGCGAAGCCCGCATGTGCCGCCTAGGCGTGCGTCTTTTTCCTTTTCGATAATTGCTACTTTTAATCCAAGCTGTCCTGCGCGAACAGCGGCAACATAGCCGCCCGGGCCGGATCCGATGATAGTTACGTCAAATTGTTCTGCCAATGCCTTAACCTCTTTTTATAATAAAAATTTAGATCGTTAATGTTCATTATATGGATTTCGGTTCACTCAAGCTAGTTCAGTCGTTCCGGATGCGATATTCTTAATAATATGAAGCATTCAACCGATCTTGAAGCGACCGAAATGGAGACACCGTTCTAATGAAAACACCCGAAGAAATAAGAGAAGACGCCCGCGAGCGGACGAAAGAGATCGCAGCGACATTTGCCGAACAAGGCGATGTGCTCGGTTGGTTTGACGCTCTTTATTCCGAAGCCGACGGAAACACCGACAATATTCCGTGGGCAGATCTCGAACCGAACCGGTTTCTTGCTGACTACGCCGCAAAAACAGAACTTCGCGGTGAGGGAAGATCGGCGTTGGTCGTCGGCTGCGGCCTCGGCGACGACGCAAAGTTTCTTTATGATCTTGGCTTTAAGGTTTCGGCTTTTGATATTTCACCGAAAGCGATCGAATGGGCGCAAAAACTGCACAAAGATACGAACATCGAATTTCGGGTAATGGATCTTTTCAAACCCGATCCGGATTGGCTCGGCAAATTCGATCTGGTGGCCGAGGTCTATACTATACAGCCGCTGCCGCTTGAGCTTCGGCCAAAAGTGATCGATGCCATCGCGGCTTTTGTCGGTGAAAATGGCCGGCTGATCGTCGTCACACGCGGACGCGACAACGGCGAAGAGACAGGCGATCTGCCGTGGGCATTGTCGCCGGAAGATCTTTCCAGATTCTATGCGAACGGTTTAGATCAGAGCTATTTTGAGGAAGTTTTCGACGAAGACGAAAAGGAAGCAAAACGGCGTTTTGTCGTCGAATATGAACGGACAAAGAGTGAGTAAGATATGAAATTCAAGCAGTTTTATCTGGGATGTCTTTCCCATGCGTCATATTATCTTGGCTCGAACGGCGAAGCCGCGGTCATCGATCCGCAGCGTGACGTTCAGCAATACATTGACGAAGCCGAAGCCAACGGGCAAAAGATAAAATACGTCATCGAAACGCATTCGCATGCCGATTTTGTCAGCGGCCATGTCGAACTTGCTGAAAGAACCGGAGCCGAGATCGTCTATGGACAACGCGCGAATACACAGTTTCCGACGCATAAGGTCAAAGACGGCGATGAATTGATGGTCGGCGATATCACGCTCAAGTTCTTTGAAACACCCGGTCACACGCCCGAAGGCATAACTATTCTTGCCGCCGGAACCGAAGGTGACCCGAACAAGCTTTTTACCGGCGATACGCTCTTTATAGGCGATGTCGGCCGGCCCGATCTAATCGGTTCGAAAGGTTTTACGGCAGAGCAAATGGGCGGAATGCTTTACGATTCGCTGCATGAAAAAATATTGCCTATGCCTGACGAAACAGAAGTTTATCCGGCACACGGAGCGGGAAGTTTGTGTGGAAAATCGCTTTCGAAAGAAACTTGGTCAACGCTCGGAAATCAGCGGCAATTTAATTACGCGCTTCAGCCGATGAGTAAAGAAGAGTTCGTCAAACTCGTCGCCGCCGATCAGCCGGAAGTTCCGGCGTATTTCCCGAAAAGCGCCGCAAAAAATTTACAAGGCTCTGCACCTCTAAGCGATCTTGCAAAACCAAAAGAACTATCGACGACGGAGATCGATAATTTTGACGGTGTCGTTTTGGATGTCCGCAAAAATTCCGAATACGGTGCCGGACATATTCCAAATTCAGTAAACATAGGACTTGGCGGACAATTTGCGACGTGGGCCGGAACTTTAATTCCGATCGGAACGGCATTAGCTGTCACGGCGGGAACACAGGAACAGGTCGATGAAGCCGTGATGCGGCTGGCTCGCGTCGGCCATGAAAATGTGATCGGCTATATTCTTATTGATGTTTACAAAGGCCGGATGAAAACCGTCGAACAGATCTCGGTCGAAGAAGTTTCCGAGATCACCAGAAACAGCGAAGATATGCAGTTCGTCGATGTCCGAAGGATCGGCGAATATAACGGCGGGCATGCTCTGAGATCATTAAATATTCCGCTTGATAAGTTAGAACGTGATATCGAAAAGCTTGATCCGACGGCTCCGACATATGTGATCTGCCAAGGCGGATACCGTTCAAGCATCGGCACCGGAATTCTGGAGAACGCAGGTTTTCAAAAACTTTACAACGTGACCGGCGGAACCGCCGCGTGGATAAAAGCCGGTTTGGAAACGGAGATCCCGAAAGCAAATTATGCTTAAAAAAGCTCTAAGTTGGCTTGGATATTTGGCTATATTAGCTGCGATCTTATTCTTTCTAGCACCCGAATCTTGGTGGCAGTTCGGGGTGACTCCGGAGGCAAAACGTCCGGCTGCAGCTAATTTTCAGTTAAAAATAATGGGCGGCGATGAATGGAATATCTCGGATCATCGCGGTCGCGTCGTCCTCGTAAATTATTGGGCGACATGGTGCGGACCGTGTCGTGTGGAAATGCCCGGACTCGTTAGCTTTGCCAATGAATTCAAAGATCGCGTTGCGGTAATAGGCGTCACGATGGATGAAGATCTGACAAAGGTCGCGCCGTTCGCGGCCGAATATTCGATCCCGTATCCGATGGCTTTGCCGAATAATGAAGTCTTACCTTCAGCCGAAGGTTTTCCGCTGCCGACAACGATGCTTTATGACAAAAACGGCCGGCTTGCGAAAAAATACACGGGCATTGTGCTCGAATCAACTCTTCGCTCCGATACAAAGAGTTTACTTGCCGAATGATATTTTGCCGCTTTCATTATTTGGGCTAAAATTACCTTTGATCCAGGAAACTTCTATAATTTGAAAATGTCAGACAATCAAACAACCAAAGAAAACACTCGAATTGAGACCGATTCGATGGGCGAGATCGCCGTAAGCTCAGATGCATATTGGGGCGCACAGACAGAGCGTTCATTGAAGCATTTCAACATCGGGAATGACGTGATGCCGCGCGAATTGATACGCGCTTTGGGTATATTAAAAAAAGCGGCGGCGATAGTAAATTTTGATCTCGGAAAACTTTCTGAAGATAAACTCAAGCTGATAGTACAGGCGGCTGATGAGGTCATAGACGGCAAGCTCGATGCTCATTTTCCGCTCCGCATTTGGCAGACCGGTTCGGGAACGCAAACGAATATGAACGCCAACGAGGTCATTTCCAACCGAGCGATCGAGCTTGCCGGTGGTGAAATGGGTTCGAAAGCGCCGATACATCCGAACGACGATGTAAATAAATCTCAATCGTCGAACGACACTTTTCCGACCGCGATGTATATCGCCGCAGCCGAGAGACTTTCGGTTTTGATAGAAGAGCTCGGAAAGGTTCGCGACGCGATCGATGCAAAAGCAAAAGAATTCAACGATGTCGTAAAAATAGGGCGAACGCATTTGCAGGACGCCACGCCATTAACGGTCGGCCAAGAATTCGGCGGTTGGCGGAGTTTGATCGAACGCGATATCGAGCGTTTGAAGTTGGTTTTGCCGGGTTTGATGGATCTGGCGATCGGCGGAACCGCGGTTGGAACCGGACTAAATGCGCATCCCGAATTTGCAGAGCGTGCGGCGGCCGAAATTGCAAAATTGACCGGATTGCCGTTTAGATCGCATCCGGACAAGTTTGCGGCGTTATCTGCTCATGATGAATTGGTGTTTGCTTCCGGCGGTTTGAAAACCTTGTCGGGAAGTTTGATGAAGATAGCGAACGACATTCGCTGGCTGGCTTCGGGACCGCGTTGCGGAATCGGCGAAATAACACTGCCGGAAAACGAGCCGGGAAGTTCGATCATGCCGGGCAAGGTAAATCCGACTCAGTCAGAGGCGATGACGATGGTTGCGGTGCAGGTTTTCGGAAATGATGCGGCGATAGGTTTTGCCGGTTCACAGGGAAATTTCGAGCTGAACGTTTTCAAGCCCGTGATGATCCACAACTTTTTGCATTCCGTGCGATTGATACACGATGCATGCCACGGCTTTGTCGATTACTGCATCGCGGGGATCGAGCTGAACCGTGTGCAAATAGCAAAATATGTCGCCGATTCACTGATGCTTGTCACCGCTTTGAATCAGCACATCGGTTATGACAACGCCGCAAAGTGCGCTAAGAACGCACACAAAAAAGGAACGTCGCTGAAAGAATCGGCCGTTGAACTCGGCCTGCTCTCGCCGGAACAATTTGACGAATTGGTAAAGCCGGAAAAAATGACACGGCCGTAGATCTAAGAATGAAGCACAAGCATGGCCTTTTTGCTCTGTGTGGACGGTATCGATCAAGCCATTGGAGCTACACCTACTGCGTCGAGTTTTGAATCGACCTTGAAGCCAACCCAGTCGGTTTCAAGTTTGCCGGTCCAATCGCCATATTTAGTTACGTTGTTTTCGTGCCGAAAGCGTACGCTGTATTTTCCGTCCTTAAGGTCTTCGCCGAAAAGGTCGAGTCCGCGGTACTCAAAGCTGACAGATTCGCCGGGAGCGAGCGTGACGCGGTTTTCTTCGCCGTCATCTTCCGGAGGAAACGGCGGAGACGTTCGCGTTACTTCGGTTCCATCTTCGCGTCTGGTTTGCAGCAGTATTGGGGCAAATTCCAGGAACAGTGTGTTCAAACGGAGATTTTTATTTGAGCGATTGGTGAACACCGCTTTTGCTAGAAATTCGTCGCCGGTCTTTACCTCGGCACGTTCTACTGTAAATTCGACTTCTAAACCGTTATCTGCTGCTTTCACTGTTTCAGAACTCCTTTGTTTCTGCGTATTCTTGCCGCCGTCGCAATCCTGAAACAGGGCAAGCGAAAAAAATGTTAGAACCAAGAAAATTACCTGCATAGAATTACACCGCTTGTACAGTACAGGTCAGTCCCATTGCCGATGCGGCGGCTTCTTTTATGGCTTTGAAATTCTCCGCCTTCGGGTCGTTCGACGGATTATTCATAATGCCGCCGTCAGAATCGCGAAATCCATTCTTTGTCCCACCCGCGGTATAATCGACACCGTCGGTTGTAAAATATTCTTCGGGACAGCCGAGCATATGGCCAAATTCATGGGTCACATCAACTGTATCATTTACGCCCCAACCAGTCATACTGGTCGTGCCGCCCAAACCGGAGCGTCCGCCTTCGGTCGCTGCGGGCTGATTTGCCGTTATTGGGTAATGTTCGCCGCTGTCCACCCATTGGATCTCGACCTTGATCGGGTAACCGCCGGGACAAGCTTGGGAACAGGCCGGATCAGGACACACAAGCTTGAATTTACCACTCCATTTACCTTCGCAAGCAGATTTCCAAGCACTCTTTTGCGAATCGGTTATGGTGCCGGTTACTTTTAATTTCATTACCACCTTGACCTCGCAAGGCGAACGTTTTGCTTCGACGCGGAATTTTGACGTCCAGCCGTATGTGCCGTTCCATGCAGCATATGCCGTCGGGGCGTTGCTGATAGTTTCCGATACGCTGTTGCTGACCTCTTTGGGCGTAAATACTTTTTGCGTGCAGTCCTGTGAACAGCCGCAGTTCGATTTTGACGGCTGCTGCGAATCAGAACCCGATGAGGACGGAGGTGATGGTGGCTTTTTAGAACCCATGATTCAATCTCTATAAAATTCGGTATTATTGACCGTTTTCTTTATCTTTGCTTACTATCCGTGTCGAACCGCTTCCATTGAATTCGACTTTCTTGTCATTGACCCGGATCTCGTCGCTTAGCGATACTTCCAGGGTAATGTCCACATATTTACCGCCGAATTGTTTTAATTCGTCGTCTGTAACTACCCAATCGATCTTCACAGATTCGCCCGGTTTTATAACGGTAAATTCTGTTTTAAGATCCCAATCGGCCAAATGCGTCGAAAGCTGACTTTCTTTCTTTGTTTCCGTGTCTCTGAGAGTTACGCTCGGGCCTCTTTCCTTTGCGAATTCCAAAGGATAACCTATATTCCCATCAGACCTATTAGTGATGAATATTTCCAAAAAGACATCATTTCCGGTAAATTCACACTTCGGATCATCCTTGCATTTGACGCTGATTTCCAGCAATTTTCCATTCATTTTGATCTCTCCGCCGGCGGCACACGCGGCTGCTTGAGAAAAAATAGCAAAAAGCAAAAATATTTTTAATGCTATTTTATGGTACATTTTATATCCCTTCCGAGTTTTGCCGTTAGCAGTTCTTGAACTTCTATCGCCACATTCCATGCATGGCGCGGTTTGGTCTTTGTATTATTATAGGCGGCCATTATGGTTGCACCCGCTTCGTCCTTTGGCTTGCCGTTGTATGGAGCCGAAACCGCCGCGTCGAGTGTGCCGTCGGGTTTAATGTATTTCACGGTTTCGGTAGAGCCGCTGACATAAGAATATTCGTCCGGCAATCCAATACAATGGCCGTATTCATGAGCGTAAACCCAGTCCGATGTGCCTTTTGATACATCCATTCTTGTTCCGGTAACACCCTCACGCGGATAAGTTTCGTGGATCTTTATGGTGTAATCTTCGCCGGAATCAACCCACAAAACTTTATATTCAACGCTGAACGAACGATCCTTGCATTCCGGAGCAGGATCTTTTACATTGACGGTGAATTTGCCGTTCCAATGTTTTTTAATGCCTGCTTCTAATTTTTTCTTGGCGCTTTTTACGTCGTCATCGGTAACGGTACCGGCTCCTTTTTCAGCCTTCATTTTCAATTCGACCTTAACTTTTCCGCCGGATTTGAGAGGAACATATAATTTGCCTCTCAAAGCAAGTGCGGGAAGTGCCGCCGCCGAATATTCTGTGCCGTCAGCCTTATATTTGCGAAAATATTTTGCATACGAAGTTGACGACAGAGCTTTGTCATAATCTTCGGGTTTGCATTTGCATAGCGGACATTCTTCTTTTGTTTCCTTCGTCGATTTTGAATCGCTCTTTTTAGACGACGGCGACGAAGGTGTCTTTTTCGATCCCATTAGACACTCTCTTCAGATTTTTTTAAGACGGCGTCAAACCACGGCAGAGCTCGTTTTTCTAATTCTTCCGCCAGCTCATCGGGCGAATTCTGGAACTCGCGTTTCAGCGTTGAGGATATCCACGGATGGAACGGATCTGTATCGAAATTATGGCCAAGCCCGAATTTCATCAAGATCATCAATGCCATCGATCGTGCGTTCCTGAAATTATAACGCTCGGTGCCGCGGGCAATGCCGTCGCGAATAAGTTTTCGCAGATTATCGTCGCCTACTTCCTTGCATTTGATCGGATATATCTCTTTCAGCAGCCGAAGCATTTCTTCTTTGAAATTTTCACGCTTGAAATTGAGCCCGGTTTTCATCTTGTTCATCATTGCCCTAAGCGCGTTGTTGCTGTGCAGAGCGTCTTCGCCAAAGACCTTTTCGAATGATGGAATGGCGGCTTCGTAAAGTTTTTCGGACAAAGCCATTTGTTCGGTTTCTTCGTGTTTGGCCAAAGTTTCCGCCGCCCAGGGATATTGCGGATCGGAATCGAAACCGCTGCCGAATGCGATCATCATCTCAATAAAAAAACGGATCGGCCCGCGGTTGGTGAACCCATACACTTTAGCTCGATCAATGCCTTTGCGGACGGCGGCGTCAAGCTGTTCGTCGGAAAGAATATTTATCAGATCCGGCGAATACTCTTTGCAGTGAAGGCAGAGTTCCGCAACAAAATCTTCAAAGGCTGCGTCCTCAAATACTTTAATCTGTGCGGCTCGTATGATCATTGTCTTCTTGATGCGGTCGAAATACGCCGGTCTTCAACCTCCTATTATTACGGTCATTTCGCCTTTTGCTATCTTATTTGGCGGCCCGAGCGGTTCGATTATCGTGTCGCCCATCCGGCAAGCCGGCATATTGTTTATTTGTACGGTGGCCGATCCATCGATGACGACGCCCGGCCCATGCGGCGGAACCGGCGACGGCGTCACGCAGGCATGAATGTCCGACATTCCGCCCATTGAACTTATCATGCTGCTCAACGAAGCAAGAGCCGTGCCTTTGGCGGTCTGTTCGGCAGCATAAGCAGCCGGTGCTCCGGGCGTCCCGGCAGCCGCGGCTGTTGCGGCTTCTGCAACTTGGATCGCAGTATCGGAAATTTGTTTTGCAGCTTGTAGAGCGGCTGCGGCTCCGGCGGGAATTCCGCGCCATGCCGGCAAAAATCCGATCATTACGTTCATGCTGCCCGGTCCCGGAGTCAAAACAGGCGGCAAAGGATGAACTACATTATCCGTAATTCTTGCGGCTGGTCCTGTCGGCATATTACTTTTCCTCCTTTTTAAATTCCGATTCTTTGAGCTTTCCGTTCTCGATAGCGTATGACATCAAAGATCCTTTTGCGGGAAGTTCGGCAAAGAATTTCTTTACTCCGCCAAAAAATTCGCTTAGTTCTTCGTCCGTACACGATGGAAGATATTTTGTCATCACTCGTGGATCATAGTATCGAAATACCATTGGGTTTCCGTCTTCATTGAAAACGGTCACTAATCCGCGAAAGTGGCCTCGCAGATCCTTTAGCGAGTGGCGGCTCTGCAGAAACACCGCCCAATGTTTGCCGAAACAATCTTTCAGCAGCCAATCAGTGAACGGATCTTTCGGCTGCAGCAAGACCAAATAAGGAGCCACCGATGCCATATCAGGTTCCAGTTCTCCGCGAAATAAGCAATAATTCGGAGGGCTCATTTCAAACAGCTTCATCGGAAGATCCGGAATGGAAGCTCCGTCAAGGATCGCGTAAACCAGCAATTCTTCACCAAATAATATCTTTTCAAGGCGTTCTTTCGTCATTTGAATCATTAAATATTCCGACCCGATCTCATCCTAACTGTTTTGTTTCGAACAGATCTCACAGAAAGGCGTGCCGCTTTGCGAAGCCTGCTGCAAAGAAAGCGCCATTGGGCTGAACTTGACCGCTCTATGCGGCGGCAGTGGTTTGCCCGGCCGGTTGGTAGCACCTGGATCAGCTTTGTCGGCTTCTTTCGGATCTTTAGGCGAATCGGGACTCGAACCGGCTCCGGTTCCGGCCATACCTCCGCTGTTGATCATGACCATCGTACCTTTTATGAAAATTCCAGCCGGGCCGATGTTTATGAAATTTCCGCCTACTTTTAGAGTAAGTGCGGTTGCGGCTTCGATCACTGCGGACATTCCGGCTTTGATATGCACTGAACCAGCATCGAGCGCATAGTTGTTGGCGACCTTTTCCTGAAGATCGCTGCTCACGGTTAGCGACATTGTACCGGTGATCTTTTCATTATGATCGCCTTGTACGGTAAGGTGTTTATCTTTTTTGACCTTTTCGTATTGATCGTTTTCAACTATCAGATGGCGGTCGTGAATGATCGTTTCCATCACATCGTTCTTGACGCGAACATCGACATTTTTTTCGGCGTGAACGAATATCTGTTCGCCGCCTTTTTTATCTTCAAAACGCAATTCGTTAAAGCCTGCACCACTCGGACTCGACAAGGTCTTTATGGTGGACATTGTCTTATACTTAGGCAGTTCATAGGGCGGCATTGCTTCCGGATTAGGAACAGAACCTGTAATGATCGGCTGATCCGGATCGCCTTCAATAAAATCTACGATAACCTCTTGGCCGACGCGCGGGATGAATACCGTTCCCCATGCCTTACCGGCTATGGCGGTCGAAACACGAAGCCAGCAAGAAGATTCCGGTTCGAACTGTGAGATGCGGTCCCAATGAAAATGTACCTTTACGCGCCCATATTTATCGGGAAATATTTCTTCCCCCGGAGGGCCGACGACTATCGCCGTCTGACTGCCGGCAACGACAGGCTTCGGTGTTTTCATCTGTGGGCGGAAAGGTGCATGTCCCTGGCCGTGCGGCATACATCTAAATTCGTTCAAATAAGCATCCGGCACATCGTCGTCAGTTACATAGGCCGGAGCCTGCTGGGCGATGATGAGGGACGAAACAACAATCTGTTGAATGTTGTTCGAAGGCATGGGATGATGCGACAATTCGAATCGGTACCCGGCGACCAGAGCGGCGGAATCAGACCAGCTCGAAACAGTACGAAATTCCATATCCATTTGCTCTTGCCTGATGCGTCCCGTTCGTTCTCTATCGTCATATATATAATTTACACCAAAATGTGATCCGCCGCCGCCAACGTCGACTCCATCGTAGCGTTTAGCATATCCGCCGGGATAATCGTAAAACTCTGTCGATTCATTCTTGACCCCAATAAACCGCGACGTCTGAGTACTCTGAAGTGTATTATTCTGCAGCTCGAAATTATAATCTCTGAGTTCGAGTTTTGCGGTTTGCAGCCTGCTTTCAAAAAGCCATTCGTGAACGCCGCCGACCCAAGCCTCGCCAAGTTCGGAGATATCGACCATATACGGAAGTTTCGCCTTGCTTGGACAAACGCGGTGCGATTGTGGGCTATCGGCAATTATCATGCGGTTCTCATCCGCCTTATGCTCGAAATAATAAAATATGCCTTCTTCTTCCATCAGCCGGGAGATGAAGTCCCAATCGGATTCGCGATATTGAACAACATAATTTCGAGGGTTCAATGGTTGGCTGACCTCGATCTTAAATTTAAATCCCTCAAGAACGGTTTTTAAAATATCAGTTACCGATTTGTTTTGAAAAATACGGGATTGTCTTGTTTTGGTCAGCAGCCAAACATCCGGCACGATGGTCGCGCGATAGAACGAAAAGCGCGGATCGCGTTTTCCCTGATGAAATGCTATGCACAGCCCGTTGAAGAAGCGTTCGCCTCCGTCGTCTTGTTTTGTTTGTACGATGAGCGGCTTACCTAGAAGCTTTTTCGGATCGATAGGCGTTGGCCGATAGCTCTCCTCGTTCTCTTCGTGAAGCATCTCCAGTTCATAATGAAAAAGTTCGGAGATCGCCTCGCTGCCGGTCACTTTATTGATCAAAAGATACTCTTCGCCTAGCGGCGTTTCTAAGTATAATAAACGTCCCTTTTGAGTTGTTTTCATATCGTTGTTGTCCTCTAATCCGAACGTTGATTAGACGAAAATATTACAGATTTTTGCGAATTTTTCCGCCGGCCAAGCCGTCGTACTTGGTTTATGAGAAATTGGAGCGACCCGTATAACCGCATCGGGCCGCACCTTTTTTATAATAGTTCGGCAGGCAGCCGGACGAGATCAAGCAAAATTATAAGCAAATTTTCCCGAATCATCGACCGAAATATTTACCGATCTAATGCCGTCGCCGGCGGCCATTCGCGAAAGGACCTCGCCGCTCATTTCCGGCAAAAGCGTTCCCGTAAGGATGTTATATACATTTCGGGCTCCGCTATCGACATCCGTGCAGCGTTCGGCAACGGTGTTGATGACGGATTCGTCGAATGTGAACTGAGCTCCGTGGTTGTCCATAATACGGTCTCTGATCTTGCCAAGCTGCAGGTTAATGATCAGCCTCAAGATCTCATCCGAGATCGGATAATAGGGAACTGTGACCATACGGCCGAGAAGCGCCGGTTTGAACGCTTTGACCAACTCCGGTTTTACGGCTTCCACAAGGCCTTCGGGGCTCGGGATCGTATCCGGATCCGCACAAAGTTTCATGATCGTATCGGTACCGACATTGGATGTAAGCAAAATGATGCAGTTCTTGAAATCGATCTCGCGGCCTTCGCCGTCTTCAAGAACACCTTTATCAAAGACCTGGAAGAACAGTTCCATCACATCCGGGTGAGCTTTTTCAACCTCGTCAAGCAGCACTACAGAATACGGTTTGCGTCTGACGGCTTCTGTCAGAACTCCGCCTTCGCCGTAGCCGACATATCCCGGAGGCGAACCTTTAAGGCTCGAAACCGTATGCGATTCTTGATATTCGCTCATATTGATCGAGATCAGATTGCGTTCGCCGCCATACAAAGATTCGGCGAGAGCAAGTGCGGTTTCCGTTTTACCGACGCCGCTTGTACCGACAAGCAGGAAAACACCGATCGGGCGTTTCGGATCGGTCAAACCTGCACGCGATGTGCGAATACGCTGCGATATCGATTCGAGGGCATGGTCTTGGCCAAGCACGCGTTCGCGAAGAGTTTCGTGCAGTTTGAGAACCGCATTGATCTCATCAGCGACCATTTTTCCGATAGGAATGCCTGTCCAACCGGATATGATCTCCGCGACCGACTGGCCGTTGACGACCGGCTGCATCAGCGGATCTTCACCTTGTAATTCCTTGAGTTCGGCGGTCAGTTTTTTGAGTTCGCCTTTTAAGAATTCGGTATCGACAGGTTCCGATGCGGTTGCGGCGGCGGATGCGGATTCTCCGACAGCAGATTCGCTTGCGACAGCTTCGGCGGCATCACCGGTTTCGGCTGCGGCTTCGGTTTTTTCAGCATTTGGCAGCATGGCATCGACACGCGTCATTTCGAGTTTTGTGCGAAGAGTTTTTATCTTTTCAGTAAGCTCTTTTTCTTTTGTCCATTGATCGGTCAGAACGCCGAGCCGCTCTTCCGTTTCGACGCGTTTTGCTTTCAGGTCGTTGAGTCTTTCCGAATGCTCGGCTCCGGTAACTTCTTCGCGTTCGAGAGCGTCGATCTCCGAACTCAGATTTTGAATGCGTCTCGTTGCATCTTCGATCGGGGCCGGTGTGGCACCTTGCCCGATCGCGACTTTTGCACAAGCCGTGTCCAGAACGGAAACCGATTTATCCGGAAGCTGGCGGCCGGTGATGTATCGATTGGAAAGTTTCACGCAATCGACGATGGCTTCGTCCAAAATGCGGACGTTATGATGGCCTTCCATTTTGTCGGCGATGCCGCGCATCATCGAAATGGCTTTTTCTTCGTCCGGTTCGTCAACTTTTACAACCTGAAAACGTCGTGCAAGAGCGGCGTCTTTTTCGAAATATTTTTTGTATTCAGCCCAAGTGGTTGCGGCGATCGTGCGAAGTTCGCCGCGAGCCAAAGCCGGTTTGAGCAAATTTGCCGCGTCGTTCTGTCCGGCCGCACCGCCGGCTCCGATCATCGTATGAGCTTCGTCGATGAACATAATTATCGGCTGCGGCGAAGCTTTTACTTCGTCGATGACGGATTTTAGACGCTGCTCGAATTCGCCTTTGATGCCTGCTCCAGCCTGCAGCAGTCCGAGGTCGAGCGAACGCAAAGCGACATTTTTAAGCGGATCGGGAACATCGCCTTGAGCGATGCGAAGTGCGAAGCCTTCGACGACCGCAGTTTTACCGACACCGGCTTCACCGGTAAGGATCGGATTGTTCTGCCGGCGGCGTGTCAAAATATCGATGATCTGCCGAATCTCAAAATCGCGGCCAAGAACCGGATCGATCTTTCCGGCGGCAGCTTTCGCCGTCAGATCTTCGGTGTATTGATCGAGTGCTTTTGTTTTTCCGGGAATGCCGCTGGCAACCGGCGCACCGCCGGAAACGCCTGACGCTTCGCCAAGAGCAACTGCATCGCGCTCTTCGGATGAATCGGAAATAATGTCGCCGAGTTCGGTGCGGAGCGATTCGACCGAAATATGATCGAATTCTTTTGAGATATCACGCGCGATCCGGGCAAACCGGTCATTGGCAAGCAATGCAAGGACCATATGTCCACTGCGAACACGAGCCGCTCCGAAATCGACCGACGCCAAAAGCCAGGCATCTTGTATCCAATCCGGGATTCGATCGCTCAAACCCGGAGTTCGCGAGTTGCCGGTTTTGAGGCGGTCAATGGCCGATGTCACGTCTTTGCTCAAACGATCCAGATTGACCTCATAATGACCGCAGATCTTATGCAGATCAGTGTCGTTCTGTTCGAGGATCTTGGCTAAAACGTGCTCGATCTCTACATCATAATTCGTACGTGATAAACACAGACCGGCGGCGCTTTCCAGTGCGTTACGGGTTGTGTCGTTAAGTCTTCCAACAAGGGATTTCAAATTTACATTCATAGATGATTTTCTCCGGATCAATTTTCAAAAATGGCTAACAAATATTGTGGGCGCCAAGATCGTCTAAAAAAAGTTCAAGCCGCCTGTAAAACGAGCTGTTCGTCATCGGTTTTAAAAGGCTGCGTTTTCAAAAAAGTTGTCCAGCCGAGCATCGGCTTACGCATGGCCCGCGTCGTTAAGATCGCGCTCGGAACCTGTTTCTTTTGCAATATCATTTGCAGATCGTAGTCGAGTTCGGTTCCGACGATGAAGCTTACTATCGAACGAAATGCTGCATAAGCCGAACCATTCGGCAAAAATGCCATATACTGCTTGAAAGGCACCGGACCTATCCTCATACGAAATTTCGATTGCTGATCCCAAACGCGGTTTCCGATGACCGTGCTTAGGCCCAACTCGCTGTTTTCTTCGCCGAGTTTACTTAGATCGTGTTTTTCAAGAACTAACCATTGACCGAAGAATTGCTCGATTTTTGCTTTAACGCTGAAATAATCAGAGATGATATTTTCCAGCGAGTTTGTCGAATGCGGCTTTTGCGATATCAAACCGGCATACGGCAGCAGCGATTCATCCGGCAAAGACATACGTCCGCGAAGCCCTTTTGTGCCGAGCCCGACAAAGTCAAAAAGATAACCGGTAAAATTATCTTCCCCGCGTTCATAACCGACCGGGAACCGATATTTTCCCCAAGCACGATAGAACATGGAAACGGCCCGATGCGTAAAGATGTCGAGATATGCCCACATCGCCGTATCTTTTTGGCGTATGCGTTCCAAAACTATCTCGGTATAATGGTTTGGAAGTACACCGCTTGGGCCGATCATGCCCATAAAATTTACCAGCATTTCACGCCGTTCTTCACCGGTTTGCGGATCTTCGCCGCGGCGGATCTCATGCACTTCGCTTGATGGAAAATCCAGCGACGGGCGCGAACGAAAACGAATATATTCTTCGGCGGGCAAAGCATCCGCACCGACCGTTTTTTTGTCAAGGTCGATCTTTCCGAGTATCCGAACCGCTTGAAAAAATTCATAGCGATACGGTTCGTCAAAAAGCTCTTCTTTTAAGGATGCTTTAGCCACAAATGAACCTACGGAATCTAGAAAAATTCGGTGTCAGTTATTCTAACCCAATTTACCGAATAATCGCGACTTTTTTATAACAGGTCTAAAAATTGCCGCAACCTAAAGTATTTCCTGTTCGCCTGCCCGCGGCGGAAATCTTTTAATGATCTCTTCACGCTGCTTAGAACGCAGAACAACCTGATTGAAAGAATTCAGCGAAGAATATAGCGCTAGAAAACGTTCGAGGATGCATCCGAATAAAAACATTCCGCTGCCGACAAATTGCTCTTCGTCAAAAACTATCTCGGTTTCGAGCCCACGGACAAAACCTGCTCCGACACGTCCGCCGATCTGTCTGACGGCTCTGCGCGAACGAACCTCCGAAATGCCGAGTATCTGCTTCCGTGTTACGGTTGAATCGTCAAAATTATATAGATGCAGAATTTCCTGCAAGGCTTCAGGCTGGCCGTCATCCGTATTTACAAGCGATAGATAATTAAGATTAAGGTGCGATATCAGCCGCCATTGAGCCGCTCGCCGCTGCGGCGGACGCAAGGTTTCGGTAGGCTTTGTCAGGCATCTGACACGAGACATAAGCGACGCGCCTTCGACCTCGAAATCGCCTTCTTTTCCGCCGAAGGGCAGTCTTGCCGGCAGGTCGCGATTCGTGCAGGTCGTCTTTATGTTCAAAACCTCAACAGCCGGCACATTTGGGTCGAATTTTCCGTCAACGAGTGACATGAACATTTCAGAGCCGTTGTCTTCGGGACGCTGCGAAGGCTTTCGAACAGCGTACCAGAACGATTTTTCCATTTGTTCGCCATAGGCGTGGCGAAGTGAATAGAACGGAGAAAAGATACGCGTCGTGTTTGTTCTCGGATCGCTGGCTATAACGTCATCTATCGAATATATCTCAGTTGATGACTGCCGGTGAACATCGGGAATTATCTGATATTCGTATTTTTGCTGCGAAAGATATATTGGATCAGAAAGCCGCGAAAAAAGATTTATGATCGGTGTACAGCCCATTCGGAATGTGTCGGCAGTGATCGGAGCTGTCGGCGGCCGAATATCTTTGAGATTTATGATGATGTCGAAAAGAGTGCCGAATTTGCGGGCTGCCGCCTTATCGATGCCGTGAATATCGAAAAAAAGAAATTTGTAGGGAAAAGCAAAATATTCCGACAATAATCTATATCCGGCGAATGAGCGTTTCGTAAAAGGCAGCATCGCTTCATTGTCCTTAAAACCGACCTGTGTGATAGCCTCTGAAGCCGGCATAATGACCGGATCGGGTAATTTCAAACGCAGATTCGTGATGGTTTTTATTGTCTTGTTCGAAAATGGCTGATCTTTTGGGCGAATTTCGACCGTTGTCGCATTATTGAAAAGTATCTCGTAAAGAGGAAATACGAGCTGCGGATCTCCGTCAATATAAAATCTAAGCGATGTTGGATCCTCGCCTGTCGCTCCCATTTTCAATTCATGAAGTTCGGCATCGCCGTAACACCGCATGCTCAACCGTATGAAACTGTCCGCCATAATACCGCGGGCGTCTTTCGGAGCGGGAGATTCGAGCGCAGCCGATTCAAGCTCCAAAGGTGCTAACTGAACATCGTATGCCGAGCGAAAACGGCACGGTGTTCCATCGACCGGACGCGAATTCAATCGGGCTCCGCGTTCGACAACCTGCACGGCGGTAAGTTTATCTGTCGGTGAACCGTAAGAAAATTGAGCGACGGCCATTGATGGGATCGGCGCCAGATAATGCGGATAAAGAACGTTTAGAAACGATTCGGTTATCTCGGGCAATTCGTCATCGAGCTTTAAGCCGACGCGGCCGGTGAGAAACGCGAAAGCCTCGATCATTCGCTCGACGTGCGGATCTTCGATCTTTTCTTCGTCAAGCAAAAGACGCGTTGCTATCTTTGGATATTTGCGGGCAAAATCCGCTCCCATTCGGCGGAGAAAGATCAGCTCTCGTTCGTAATATCCTAAGAGTTCGTCGCGCATAGAAAAAGAGATTATATCCTAAAAATTTATTTTACGATAAGGTCGAAACCAATGATCCAAAGATCCGGTTTTATCTTTCGACGATAGCAAATTCGCCGCTTCCTATCTGCAGAACCGTATCGAATGCGATCGGTTCCGGAACCGGTTCGATATCGAGCCGTGCTTCGATCCTGAATTTTAATTGCCGGTCAACATTATTTACGGGTTCCAAAGATATTTTAAGATCCAAAAAACGCGGTTCGAAATATTTCAAAGCTGTTTCGAGCGATTTGGAAAGCTTTTTTTGTTCCAGGTTATTTTTTGCGCTCATGCCGGTAAAATCGGGGAGGCCATAAAAGGCGACCGATTTTTTCGTTTCCTCAAGATCGGCATCTTCGGCTTCCATATAACAGCGGGTGTTCAGCAGCCATTCAATATCGCGGCGGACAGAGGCTTTCAATTCGCGAACCGAAGTTGCTCTTGATTTCGGCCCGTCCTGCGAGCGTGCAGGATCAAGATCGATCAGCCGGTCGAGTAACGAGGGAGTTACTAAGATTTCATTTTCGCTTCGTGCCATGATCCAACGATATCATAAGACAAAAATTCCGCAGGATCACTTTTACATGATCCTGCGGTTGAAATGATAAGCACATTATTGTGCATTGAACAAAAGTTATACTTTGACGTTCTGCTTGAGGTCGTATCCGGCCTTGACCGTACCGCCCAATGAACCGTCTGCCTTCTGTTCCTTGTATTCTTTCTCGATCTTCGTATAGTTGAAAGAACACTGATCCATAGGAAGTTCGCTTCCGGCTGCCGAAGCACCTGTCTGGTATGACGAGATCAGAATATCAGAGAAGGTAACCTTCAAGAATTCCATCTTGTCGCCACCGGCCTTACGGCAAGTAAGAGTTGCCTTTGGAATATGAGCGCCTGTAGCACAAGCTTCCATAAGTTTCGGCGAATGTTTGCCAAAGTTAATTACGAAGTGAAAATCCTGCATCGAAACTTTACCCGAACCGGCACCGCCGCCCAGCGAACTGGAACCTGCGTTTGTCGCTCCCCATGAGAAGGATTCGATCTGCAACTCACCTTTATGTGTGCTGTCTCCGCTTTCACCTTCGATACCGTCAATCTTCAAGAACATGTCAACTGCCATTTTATTTTTGCTCCTTTTTATTTTGTAACTTGCTAACAAGAAATTTTATTAGCTACGTGTTTAAGACGATATGCTTAAATTTTTTTGCTAAAGCTTAAACGAAAAATTAAAAATTTTATTTTGCCGAACGTACGCGAACATTGCGGACGTTCGGCAAAAACAACTTTCGCGGCCTATTTAGAAGCAGGCTGCGGAAGATCTGCGACCAGTCGAAGCGAAACCGAAAGCTCGTCCAACTGAAAATGAGGCCGCAGGAACGCAACGGCACGGTAACATCCGGGTTTGCCCGGAATTTCCGCAACGTCCACACGAGCCTCGCGAAGCGGATACTGAGCCTTTGTCGAAGGCGAAGCAGTATCGTCCTCGGTCACATAGTTATGTATCCAGCGGTTAAGGAATATTTCGGCTTCCTTACGCGAAAGAAAACTTCCGACCTTATCGCGCATCATCGATTTCAGATAATGTGCAAAACGTGAAACAGCGAACAGATATTGAAGCTGTGTCGAAAGACGTGCGTTCGCGTTGGCTTCATCCGTGTCGTATTTCTTAGCTTTGTTTGCGGATTGCGTTGCGAAGAACGCGGCATAATCCGTTCCTTTACAATGAACGAGAGGAATAAAGCCATTGTCGGAAAATTCTTTTTCACGACGATCCGTTATGGCGACCTCGGTCGGGCATTTCATTGCCAATTCACCTTCATCGGTTTCGAATGTGTGTGTCGGCAAGCCTTGGACAAGTCCGCCGCCTTCAACGCCGCGGATGGCAACACACCAGCCGTACATCGAAAATGCTTCGGTCAGACGCGTGCCCAAAGAATAAGCAGCGTTGCCCCAGAGGTATTTCTTGTGGTCGGTTCCATCCACATCTTCTTCGAAACGGAAAGATTCGGTCGGTTTTGTTGCGGCACCGTAAGGTTCGCGCATCAGAACATGCGGAAGCGTAAGTCCGACATAGCGTGAATCTTCTGATTCGCGGAAGCTGCGCCATTTCATATATTCGGTGCGGTCAAAGATCTTCGAAACATCGCGAACCTCGCTCATTTCGGAGAACGTATCCCAACCGAACAATCCGGCCGAAGCCGCGCTCAGGAATGGTGCATGAGCCGCAGCGGCGACCTGCGACATATTTTCGAGAAGCGACATATCCTGCGGATGATTGCCGAACTCATAATCGCCGATCAAAGCACCGAACGGAGCTCCGCCGTATGTTCCGTATTCGTCTTCATAGACCTTTTTGAACAGAGCCGATTGGTCGAATTCGAGAGCTCGTTCAAAATCTTTAAGCAGATCTTTCTTTGTCGCGCTCATGACGCGGATCTTAAGCTGTGTTCCGGTCAGGCTGTTCTTTACAAGGTGATGGAGCCCGCGCCACGAACCTTCCAATTTTTGGAATTCTTCGTGATGCATGATCTCATTCATTTGAGCTGAAATAAGGCGGTCGATCTCCGCTATACGCGAATTGATCGAAACATCCATATTTTTTGACATTGTGAGTTCGCCGCTCATCGCTTGATTAACGAATTCGGCGATCATGTCTTTAGCTCGTTCTTTTTGGTAATCGTCGCGAGCCAGCCGTCCTTCATTGAGGATCTGGTCAAGCAAACCGCCCTCTTGTTCGACTTCGACGGCTTGAGCTTCGGCAGCTTTTTCTTTTTGAGTAGCCATTTTTACTTAGTCCTCCTTGGTTGAGTCGATGCCAAGCTCGCTGCTCAACGTTTTCTGTTTATCTGCATTGCCGATGATGTCTTCGAGCATTGTTTCCAATTTTTCGTTTCCATCCATTTTCGAACGAAGGTCGGCAAGTTTTTGGCGGGCTTCAACAAGTTTGCGAAGCGGTTCGACCTGATTAACTATATTATCCGGTTCGAAATCCTCGATATTGTTGAATTTGAGTTCGACACCCATTTTGCTGCCGTCATCCTGAAGTTTATTTTCTGTTGTGAAGGCGAGCCGCGGACTCATTCCCGAAAGGACCTGATTGAAATTATCAGGATCTATTTCAACGAATTTGCGGTTCTTCAATGCCGGCAGCGGTTCTTCCGGTTTTCCGACGAAATCGCCCAGGACGCCGATAACGAACGGCAATTCTTTTAATTCTATAGCTCCGCCGACCTCTACATCATATGTGATCTGAACACGCGGCGGGCGTACGCGATCGATCTTGTGCTGCAAACTTTCTTTCTTTGGCATTTACTTATCTCCTTCTTTTTTATTACTTCCTTTTTTTTGATTAATATTCGTGCGACCTTTGTTGACCGTCGGCGATCACCAACCGCCGCCGCCTTCCGGGTTATCAGGGGTTTCTCCGACGGAGGCGGTATTAAATCCGAGAGTCTGCCGTAACTGAGATAGCACCGATTCGTCCTTTATAACATCCTGAAGCCACGAATCGAGCGGCATATTTCCCCATTTCACACTTCGTTGAACAAGGTATGCAACAGGGCTGTGTGGTTCTGTTTTTTGAAAGAAATCGGCCACATCGGCCAATCTTTTTAGAGCATCCCGCCGGCTTTGGATCGCTCCGCTCGCGGTTGCGACACCGGAGGTCGTGATAACGACCTCGCCGTCTTCGCCGATGGTTTCTTCCGTTTGTTCAAAATCTTCATCGCGCGGTTCTTCGGCCTTTTTTTCTTCGAGAAGTTTTTTTACGGATGAATGAACATCGTCCAAGGCTTTCTTGAATCCGGAAAGCCCGGGCATTTGATTGCGGTCATATTTTTCTTCGATGACGCGGTTCAGGTCCGCATAGGCTGTTTTGCATTCGTCCAGCAACTGATCGAATTTTTCGCAATCGGCGCGGCGGGTTACGGCTTTTGTTTTCGCCCACATTTCCGCTGTTGTGCGCCCTTCGGTCTCGGCCTGATTTTTCAGATCTATATAACGCTGCTGTTCGGCCGAATCGAAGGCTTCGATGTTTTCTGGAATATCGAAGCGTTTTGCATCTTCCCAATCGAGAAAGCTGCGGCCGTCACCTGCAGTGATCGGAGCTTGTTTCGCGGCCATTGCGCCGGCTTCGTCACACCACGAGATGGCGTTGGCACGGCCATCCATATCGCCGTCTTCGATCTCAGGAAAAAGGGTCTCCCAAAAATGATCTTGAAGTCCGGCAAGGATCTGCAGGCCGTCGCGTAAACCGACCAACCCATGTTGTTTTGCCAAGGCTTCGGCCAGCCAAACGCCCAACTGAAGATCTTTTGTGCGAGTTTGAAGAGCCGGAACGGCAATGCGGATCACTTCTGCAAAATCTCGCATCTTTACGTCGGTCTGCCACGCGCCTTGGTTTAATGTGTCTTCTTGGCGCCTAGCTTCGATGATCTCATCATAAGTTCCCACATAGCGCAGGTTCTCACCCGAAGGCGATTCGCCCTCGATAGGCGTTAATATGGATCCGACATCCACAACGGGCGGAATTTGCAGTTCGTCGCTCATTAAATAGAGGCTCCTCGGTCTAATAAATTAAAACATCGATCGGCTCAATTGGTTTGAATAGCTACATTCTAGACCAATTCGATCAATAAATCATCAAAAATCTTATTCTTCGTCATCGCCAAGCGGATCGAATTCGATCGTGCTTATATCCAGCAGCGAACGGCTGTTGCCGCCGAAAGCATAAAGCCGGGCGCCTTGGCCGACATAAATATCGCCACCGGCATCCTGCCAATCAACGGCACGGCCGAGCCGGATCTGATCGTCGGCATTTTTCCAACTGTTCACATAGAGTGTCGGGAAAAACATTTCGCCCATTGTGCCGTTTATCGTTTCGACCTCGGCCTGTGCCCAAAAGGCGTCACGCAGCGATTTGCGTTCGAGAAATTTTATCGACCTCACATGTTCAAAAGGCAGCCAAGTATATGTATCTTTTATCAATACTTCAAAAATGCACATCGTCAGATCGTTGTGATCGCGAAGGTCATCGTAATGAACACCGTCGATCGTGCAGGGAAAAGCCGGCCGATCTTCGTCAACCGCATCGAGAGCAAGCCGAGCTTCGCCGAATTTTTCTTCTCTGACAAGGCTTACAGCAGCGAGCAGTTCTTCGACATATTTCGGAAAACGCAAGATCGATTCCGGGCGAAGTCCGTCCGAAAAAAGTTTCATACGGTCTTCTTCGGCTTTGAAATTCTGCTGAAATATCAACGAACCGATCATCGCATTGGCGTCTTGATGGCCGATCACTTCAAGCTGTTTGGCGGCCCGTTTCCAATCGCCCGAAAAACAGGAAAGTTCGAAAAGGAACGTCCGTGCCGTCGCATTCGTCGGATTTGTCTTTACGAGATTGAGCGCGGCTTCGACAGCTTCATTCAATTTTCCCGCGTCGAGAAAAAGTTTTGCATCATTCATAATTGTATACGCGTTTTTCGCGCCGATTTTATTTCAAGAAACTTTCCGGTGCACGAACCTGATTGAAAGTTTTCTTATCAAAAAGATCGCCGCCGTTCGGTTTAATGGTGGCCGAAACGCTTTTACCGCCAACCGAATAGTTCAACAAATATTCTCCGCCCGCTTGTTTCTGCGGATTTCCGGCATCAACAAATCTGAACAGCCCCCAGTTGCCGGTAAATTTCCGCGATTGGCTGTCCGGTGCGGCCGCATCTGCCGTATTCGAATTGGACGTTCCGGTCGAAGTCGTTGCCGAGGTCGAAGCGAGATTGATAATAACGCCTGTTTCCGCCGATCCGCTTGCCGGGAATATTCCCTTGATCGAGCCAGTGCCTTCGTTTGAGGTCTTTTGGCCGTCGATGGTAATCTCGACTATCGCGCCGGTCGAAGGTTTGAGCGTAAATTCGTATTCGAATTTCGGCGTCGCGCTTGTACCGAACAAAGCTTTACGAAGAGCGAATGCGCTGTTCAAATAAGCGACGAATTCATCGCTGAATTGAAGTTCGCTGTTATCGACCACTTTCAGTTGGCCGTTCGATTCTTCGAAATAACGTGCTAGTTTCTCATCATAGAACTTCGACAGTATGCCGCTTTCCGGGTTCAGGAATTCGGTGACCTTTGTCAGATCGGCATCCGAAGCTCCGTCGCCAAATGGATAACCGGATTCAATGCCTTTCGCGGCAGGCAGAACTTGGTCGGTCCAAGCCTTTTGCAATTGTGTTCGGGCATCTGCTCCGAGCAGTTCCTTGAGCCGTGTTATCGGCTGCATCAAAAGAATTGCCATTTCCTGCGAAGCGGCTGTTTCCTTGAAGGTCTGCGTCATTCCGTTTATTACATTCTCGGTATCCACGATGCCGAGTTCGTAATTTGGATCTTCCGGAAGCTTTTGAGCGATCTCTTTCATCTTGGCCGTGTTTTTTGCGACCTTGTTCTGAAGTTTTCCGAGTTCGGTTTTATATGATTCGATCGGGAGTTTCTGCTTGCCTTCTTTTTCCTCGATGAAATCGAACAGCGGCCTGAAATCTTTTTCTACCTGAGTATTTCCGCCCGTATCTTTTGCCGGTCCCGATACAAAAAAACTTTTCACCCATTCAATGATGCCGGCGCTTTCCGGTTTTTTCGAAAGATTCGTATTTTCGTCGATCTCTTTGAAGATCGTCGTCATCGGCGAATTATTCGATGAAAATGTCTGCAAAGCAGGCGAAACATTTTCTTTGGTAAATGGTTTTACGGATATTCCGCGGACGAACCTGCGCCATTGGTCGGCATAATCGTTATAATAGCGGTCCTGTAGCCAAGCGGAATCTGTCGTTTTAGCGACGGCCTGTCCTTTTCCGACATCGCCCATAACCCAATCTTCTTTACCTATTTCAGCCGGAGCATCGGCGATGGCTTTTTTCATAAGCTCATTACCGGCTCTGGTGTAGGCTCCGGAAACCTGTGTCGTTCCGGTCATCAGGCTGCCGTCAACGCCGTAACGCGAAAGGATCGCGTCAACGCTCATAACATTTCCGCTTGCATCGACCTGCTTCGATATATCAGATATGACCTTGCTGTAATAACGATAGACCGGCGGGAAAGCGGTAAGCTTATCGCGTGCGGCTTTCACTAGATTTTCGTCCAATTGAATGCCGGGCGATTTGTCGCCGGCATATTCGTCATTGGCGTGCTGCGCCCAAAAATCAAGCTGCTGCAAAGCAACCGGCTTCATTGTAGCCGGGACTTTCGATTCGGATATCCAATAATCTTTCAGCACTTGTGCGATCAATGCCGCGTCGGCTTTATCGCGATATTTGCTCGACATCATCATATAAACCTTAAATCGGTTAAATTGTGTCGCGAGCGTTTCTTCATCCTTTGCCGAAAGTTCGGTCGCATTCGAGGTTATTGTGGTTTGGCCTTTTACGAATGCTTGCAGATCGGCTGTTAATTTTGCAACAGCCGGTTCTTTGAAGCGTTTTTCGACCATCGAATAATAAATATTCAATAAGGCTCGATCTTTAATGGCCGTTCCGGAATAAAGCCCGAAACGAAGAGCTATCGGCGGACCTTCTTGTTCATAGCGGTCAAGCCGCGCGAGTTCGTTTCGCAGATTTTCTATCGCATTTATTTCTTCGCGTGTTTCGCGCTCGTCCTTTTTAAGGATATCGCCTCTGCCGGCGTCTGCCTTGCGTATGGTAATTGCAGATTCGCCGACGGCCTGAGCCTCGTTCAGCAACTGTTTATTGGAAGCCAACGATACGGCCGACATTATCAAAAATGCGCCGACGATCATCGCACCCAAAACCGTCAAAACCCAACCCATGATCGGAGCGCGTTTTTTGTGGTCGAGAAAAGTACGCGTTAGATCTTTATCGCGGAGTATCACATCCTTTACAAGGCGTTCGGTAAAATATGTATTTCCGACCGAAGGCGGTGTATTGCCGACGGCTTTGCCGATTGGCGAAGATGTGAAATAAAAACCGCGCAGAAACGGATTTTCGCTGAAAGGGTTTGGCCTGAACAGTGCATTTACGAACGAACTGAATTTGCGTCGAGCCGATCCGAAATGAAGGGGAAAATTGAAAATGCGCAGCTGGCGGATCGGCGGAAACGGAGCCGAAAGCCGTGAGATGCGGCGTTTCATCAGCGAATTAAGCAGCAGTTCGTATTCAGTGTCGAATAATGCTTGTGCGTTCTCGCTGTTCTCGATCGGTATCGTCGCGCCCCAAACAAGCGTCTTATCTTCTTTTTTGGACGCCGAAAAGGAATCGCGGAATCCTTCGACCGAATCCGCATTCGTGAAAACGAGATAGACCGGAAATTTGATCTTGTAACGTGTTATCGCATCGTCGAGCCGCGAACGCAGCGTTTTTGCCAATTCTTCAGATTGGCGTTCATCCGAACTCAACACTTTCGCCGCATCAACGACCAAAATAAATCCGTCCAATGGCCGCTGCGGACGATGTTTCTTTAATGTATCAAGCAAAGCCGACCATTCGTCTGCAGAACCCGTGTCGGCAAAATGTTTGCCTGCCGTGTCAACGAAAACAGCATCGCTCGTAACACGCCAATCGACCAATGCTGTCGGACGAACGAATTTCTGTTCGGCCAAGCGCTGGCTTGGAAGCTGTTGGACATTCAGATTGGAACCTATAACGAACGAGCTTTTTCCCGATTTTGTGTCGCCGGCGATTATGTACCAGGGCAGCGAATAAATGGCTTCTTTGCCGTCGGCTCCCAGATTGGATGTTTTCAGGAATTGAACGACCTCTTCCGCGCCTTCGGCCAAACCGGCGGGCATGGCGGCGGCGGCCGGAGCACTTGTTTTCGCGGCGGCCGGAACGGCTTCGGTTCCTTCGGCTGCGGCTGCGGCTTCTGCTTCTTCGGCACGGCGTGCTTTTTTTGCCTTGCGGGCGGAGAAAAATAGGCCTATGAGAGCGAGCGGCAGCGTCAGAACGATCATGCCGGCGACGATGGCAAACTGAACCGTCCTGCTGTTTGCGATGCCCATTTGCGGCAGAACATACATCGTTATAAATCCGACAATGCCGTAAAAAGACATCAAACCGGCGAAACCGGATGAATATTTAAGTGTTTGAAACTGCCAGCTATTTCTCATGTTTCAAGATACTGATCCCCAAAAATTATCAGACCTGAAGCCTGTCGACGGCTTCCTTCAAAAAAGACGCGGACATAAGATACATCACCAAATAAACTATTAGTGCTAATCCTAGACCGCTAACAGCGGCGATTTTTGCCCAAACCGGCATTCCGCGCTTCTCGGGCGGCTTTGGCTGATCGGTAGAAAGCCAATGCGGAGCTAACTCGACAGCCTTTATTTTTCCGGCTTTTACGAGTGCATTTGCCGTATTTTGCATGATCGCCAAAAGTTTTTCATGTTCATAGATGGCATAACGGCCTTTGAAACCGAGCAGCATACACATATAGAAAACTTCGACGGCGTCTGCCGTTGCGTCGATCTGTTTCAGCATTGATTCGAGTTTGTCGAAAAACTTGTTGCCGGCAAGCTGTTCGCCGAAATATTCGAGCTGAAGCGGAAATTTTTCCCATTCGTCCTTTAACGGGAAATTATTCGTCAGCACGGTTTCATCGACGAATGATGCGAGTGCGAATTTTGAGACCTGAATGATCTTGTGATTAAAACGATAGCGTTCAGCTCGTTTTTCAAAATCGACAAGCATAGAAACGACCTTTGGCCGAAGTTCGTTCGAAGGCGTGACAATGCCCGATTTTAGGCGAAGTATCAGATCGAATACAGGGCCGGCGAAGGCAACGAGATCATTTTTATTGTTCGATGTATCGCTCATATTAAATTTTGGCTGCGGAAGATCCGCATCTCAGGAGAAAAGTTACGGTTTAACGGCGTACATTTCCAGCTTTTCGTCCGGAATTTCGTTCGGGACATAGACTGCGACGACCTTTGAACCTTTGATCCCGTTCCAATACGGGCCAATGCCGTCAAGCTGAAAATATTTAAAGCCGACGCGTGCCGGTATCGGTGCCGGCGGCGGACTCGCGTTTGTCAGAACAACGCCGGGCAAAGCGGAGCCGATGACCGAATCGATCACATCGCGCGAAGCGATCTTAACAACACGCGGAACGCCTTCGATAAGTTTCGATTCAGGCATTTGAGCTTTGACAGCCAGATAGAACGCGGCTTCCTTGAGCAAGCGTTCGTCGTCGATGCGGCCGACATAAAGCGTGTCGCGGGTCTTTTCCAGCGGGATCGGCACGCAGCGGCTCGGAATAACGGTTTCGAGCAATTCTTTTAGCTGAGCCGAAAGATTATAGAACGTAAAATAAAGATCGTCGTGATCGTATTTAACGATGTCTTTCGGATGCATTTCAAGCGCAAATGTCATCAATTTACCGATAATGCTCGTCATTTCCAAATAGAGCCTTTCGGGGTGAAGCAGCGGCGTTCTGAAATAATGTGCCATTGCCGGGATCGATGAATTTATCGTATGCAGCAGCCAAAAGACAGCGACCTCGGATGTTGTGAAATCGGCAAGCGATGCATTGCTTTGACGGCGCTGTTCGCCGAGACTTCCGCTTTTTGTGATCAATATCTCAACAAGCTGACGCAGCATATTCACGAGCCAGGTCGAGGACGAAGATCTAAGCGTCGGCGGAATATAATCGTCAGAGATCTTTAATTGTCCGGTCGGGGTACGAACGAGTTCGGCGATCTTTATGGATGTGAATCCGTCGCGAAGTTCCTGATCAAAAATAATTCTGAAATTACTTTTGGCGTAAGCCAACGGTTGTTCATTTGTACCGGTCGTTTCGTCTTTTACGAGCGAGCCTTCCTGCAGGTAGCGAAGATTGCCGTTGCGTGCGGCTCCGCCGGCTTGAAAATTTGCTTCGCCGATCTTTTTAGCCGGAATGGCGAGATGCACACCTAGCTTTTCTGCTTCGGCGGAAAAGTGCTCTGCAACCGGCCGCATATCGGGAACGGCTTCGGCATCCGGCACATTGACCATCAAACCATCGGGCATAACCGCGCGGCAGTTCGTGATCTGAAAATTCCCATTGGCGATCGCTTCGTTATTTATCTGAAGTTCGAGAACGCCGTAATCATACGGGATCGACGAATTTAAGCGCGAATTCAGAAGGTCTTCGTAATAGTTGTCCCATTGTTGGAAGTGGTGCGGCGTCAGCAGCATCCCTTCATTCCAGACGATTTTACGGTACTTGCTCATATGCGAGATAGAGGTAAATATTAGAACGGTCTGCGAAATAAGTAAACATCAGCAGGGCAAAGTTTAGATTCTAGCAAACTTAAGCGTTCATTTCACTTTTTCGTGCGCCGTTTCTTTAGCGATCTATTCCTCGGTTTTAACCCTTTCTTCGGGATCTTTGAACTTGTCAACTGTTCGAAAAAATCGGCCACCCAACGTTCACCTTTTTTCTCAACAAAAGATTCCGGATATTCTTCCGCCAATGCCAGAGCTTTGATAAGCGGTATAAATCCCATTTTTCTAAATGTTTCCGTGCGGCCGACGGTTCGAACCGTATCGGACGCTTTTACAAAAAGATCTATTTTGTTAACTGTGCCAGCCGTCGGATTCGAACAATTTTCGGCCGGCGAAGGTACTAGATATTCGCGGCAGGCGACCGGCCTGACAGGATGTATCGAACACGATCCTTCTTCCAAAAAAGGACACGAGATATTTTCATTGAAATATTCTAACGCGACATTTTGGATCGCTTCTACTACTTGTTCGCGCGGTTCGGTTGCTGCTCGCGCGGCCGTTGCCTTCATACGGTTGAACCAATCGAGTTCGGTAAAATGGCCGACGGCATCGGCAAATCGCTGCTTTACTGCTGTTCGACGCGGTTCGGGGAGCTGTTCCACGACCTCGGCGATATGATAGACCTCGATCTCGGCGATCGGAACAGGTTGTGAGCAGCATGCGCCGCAGCCGGCCTTGCAAGAAATGGTTTTGCCTTCAACTTCGAAGGCTTTTGCGCTTACATCAACAAAGGCATTTGTCATTTGCTGAAAGATCGGAAGCATACGGTTCGGTTTTACGCGAGTTGCCGGAACGGTCAATTCCATTTTTACAGGAACGCCGCCGACAGACATTTCTATAGTTCCGGTCGTCCATTCGTTTGTGATCGGATCGGTCATAATATTTTTTGCCGTTAGAAAATTATAAGATCAGCGGCTCTGCATTGACGTTAAAACCTTTCGGATTTTGCGTGATCGTTCCGATAGCCAAAAATCTGAGGGCAAAATCGTATTCCTGATCGGTAATTTGCGAATTTTTTTTCAAGAACCAGATCGTGCGGATAGTTCGTGCGCTTTCCGGAAATTTTGTCGTCAAGGACTGCAGAGTATTACGAAGCTTCATTGTGTCGCCGGCCGCACCTTGGTCATAGACCGCAATCATCATAAGCACGTCGTCGCCAAATTCGTTTCCGACCTGTGTGCTTAGAACTGCGAGAATATCGGCCATTCCCTGAGCCGTCTGAACGACATCGCCGCGTTGATTTCCCAGTTTTGCTATCGCCGCCGTTGCTATAAGCTGCGGTCTAAGATTCTTTGCGGCCGCGATCTCTTTCAGCTTTGCCGAATTTTTTCTTGCCGAATTTATATTGTCGGCAAGCGCGGACGATGTGACCTGTTTTATTTTTTTGGCAACAATATCACTTTGTTCGCCGGTCAAAAAAGCCTTTGGTTCATTTTGTGCTATCGATCTTAGAAAAGCCGCGCCGTTTTGCTCAACTGACGAACCGACATCATTTGCCGAACCATCCGCAGATCTGTTGTCGCCCGAACCATTTACCACCGGCGAATTATTTCCGTTTGAGCCTGTTGTCGGCGTTGATGAACTTTCCGTGCCTATTGGTTTTTTTGGTGTCGGAGATCTTTCAGGCGTGCTTTCGACCCCCGAACTGTCCGAATAATCCGGATCATCGCCGCCGGCAACCGTTTTTCCTGTATCGCGCAAAAGCAAGAATATTCCGCCGACCGCTAGAAGCAAAACTATACCGACGGTTGGTACAAGCAAAAATATCATTGGCGAAATAGAACTTCCAGATGTCGATGCGGCTGCCGCAGCGGCCGGTTTCGGCGACACTGGCACAGCCGCCGGTTCGGGTTCGTCTGCTTTGCTTTCCGTCAAAAGAGCCGTGAGCAGAAGACCGCCGCCGAGATCGAATTCGTCTTTGTCTTTGATAGCGACAGCTTCTGTCAGAGATCGGCCGTTAAAAAGAGTTCCGTTGCTTGAGCCGACGTCATTTGCCATATAAACATCGTCAAGGCGTTCTATTTTCAAATGTTCGCGTGAAAGACGCGAATCCGGTATTGCCAGATCGTTTTCCGAACTGCGGCCGATCATAAAAACGGTCCTTTCGATCGAAACCGTTCTCTCATTTTTATCCAGATCAATATAAACAAGTTTCAGATCAGCCATATCATTTACTATACGTCGAAAGCGGCTGAAGATTCAGACCGAAATCCTGCGGGTTCTCGCCGATGATCGCTGCGGCGAAAAACTTCGGCACGTATTTAAAATTTTCAGCTTGGAATTGTTTAGAAAGCTTTTCACCATTAGCGATAAGCGTCCAAAAATCGCGAGGCAAACCTTGTCCGGAGCTGAGAGCTTTGACCAAATTAGAACTTAATCCGCCTTCGCCGCTGTTATAACTGCCGATGGCAAGCGGCACACTTGATGGTCCGGTGCCAAATCTTCCGGTCAAAGATTTCATATACGAAGCGGCTGCTCTTGCCGCTGGTTCGGGTTCGCAGCGTTCGTCTGGATTAGACGGCGAAGCTCCCGGTTTTGTTTCCAAACCGTGCAGTCTGCCGGTCGCCTGCGTAAATTGGAACATACCGAGCGGGCCTGTGCCGGATTGCAGACACGGACAATGTTCTGATTCGATCATCGCTAGATACAGCCCGATGCGCGGATCGGTGCCGGTCGCATTAAAGGCTTTCAAGATGAACGGAGCATTTTTGCTTGCACGTTCGTACGTCGCCTGAAGGTTGTCGCCAACGCGGCATCTGTCTCCGGTAAAAGGTTTTACTCTTGTGCGCGAAGCATAGGCATCGACATCCGCTTTGATCTTCGAAAGAGCATCCGGCGGGATCTTATCGCTGGCATTATTTCCGATTATTTGTGCGACCTTCATCGCTTTATCCGCGACATAATCGCGTTTTTCGGCATCGGTAAGCTCGGCATATTTCTTTCCGGGCGGCAGGGTCGGCGTCGAAACCTCGGTTTTCGGCAATTCTTCCGGTGTCGAACTTTCACCTGGCTTTGGGGTTTTTCCGGAAACGGGAGTTGAACTCGAACTTGGTTTGGTCGTTCCGCCATCGGCTATTATCGGATCATCATCGATAATCACCTTTTGTTTTTCGCCGCCAAAAACGACAATGCCGATCAGACCTACAGACGCCAAAATGACAAGAGCCGCAAATCCGATCAGAGCTATGGGCAAAATGCCGAATTGGCGATCTTGCGGAACAGACGAAGCGGTGACGGAAGAAACCGCGGCCGGTTGTGCTTTTGCCGGATCTTTTATCGAAACCGCGAGGCTTGTCGAATTTCCGATCTTGATCGTGTCGCCATCGCGAAGCGGTGTGCCGGCGGACGCGGCCGGTGTGCCGTTGACCAATGTGCCGTTGGTGGAATTTTCATCGACGATCCAGACACGGTTGCCGTCGCGATAGATCGTTGAATTAAGCCGCGAAAGACCTTGATCGTCAAATTGGAACGCAGAATCGCTTCCGCGGCCAAAGGTAGTTCGATATTCCTCGATGGTTATCGACCGCGAATCTGTATCCGTTCCAACTGTCAGCAAAACTTCGAGCATTACGTAATCATTCTACAACGTAAGCCGGTACAATTCCGACAGCGGTTTGTCTTTTAAGCCAAATTTCTGCGGATTTTCCGTAACGATGCCGGCAGCAAAAAAGTTGATCATGTTATCGCGTTCCTGAGCGGTCTTTATCGATGTCCAGACATTAGTGTGATTTGCCGGCAAAGCCGATCTCCAGATACTTGCATCGGCCGGAGACTTACCAAAAGCCGCAGCGGTATATATCATATCGCCGTCGAAAACACCGTAAACCATATTTTTCAAATATAGAGCCGCCGCTCGGGCCGCGCAATTTTGGGATGGATCGCTCAGCGTTTCGGTTCCGCAAAGTCCGTTGTAAGAATTTGCCTGGGCGAACGCCGGATTCATACGCCAAAGCCCTTCGTCGCCGCCTTGATTAGTCGGAGTAAATTTGCTTCGGCTCATTGCCAAAATAAATCCGAACGAAGCATCAAGATTATTTTCGCGGACGAAAGCGATATTTATCACATCGCGATATTTAGCGGCTCGTTCATAATATCCGTTGGCGGCATAATCGGCCGTCTTTTTACGAACTTCTTTCAAAAACTGTTGATCGGTGAGGTTATATGCCTTGTTGCCGGAAAATTGCTTCAAAAGATCTTTTGACATATTGCTGATATCGATCAAAGAGAGCTCTTTTTCGACCGGTGCGGTTTTGTCGTTGTCTTTCTGGTTTTCGGCTACGTCGCTTTTTTTGTCTTCGGGTTTTGCGACCTGACGCGTTTCGAAAGCTACTTCAGTACTTTTAGTTGCGCTGATCAATTCGCCTTCTTCGTTAAAAAGTACGACGTTTAAAGAATGCGGAAGGCCGTCGGCATATTCCGGTATGTCATTGGAGTTCAGCTTGAATACCACCGGGATGTCTTTTGTCGCCATGATCTGTTTCGCATCAACATATAAAATAGCTCCGGCGACACAGCCTTCATCGGTATCGTCATTGATCGTTACGTCGATAGACTTTTCGCCGACTATGGTTTCGCCGGCTTCGATACTATCTATAACTGCCGTTGCAGGACAGCTTGACCCGCGAGTCGCATAGAACGCGATGCCGCCGACCGCAAGTATAGCAATTAAACCTATTCCGGCTCCGGCTGCTAACAACTTATTTCGCGAAGAAGGCTTTTGTTCTTCGATCGTTTCTGCAGATTCTGTTTGGTCTTCGGCAAGCGGTTCGCTCTCGTTATTATCGACAGCCGTCGGAAGAGAACTTGCCGGGGCATTTGACTCTTCTTTTTGGATCTCGATCGAAATACGGCTCGAGCCGCCCAAAACTATCTCATCGCCGTCTTTGAGCAGCATTTCTCCATCGACAGAAGCTCCGCCGACGCTCGTGCCATTGCTGCTGCCGAGATCTTTTATCCAATATTCATCTTCGCGTGATTCAATTTCGGCGTGATATCGCGAGACATTGGAATCATCGGGAAACGATATTCCGTTGTCCGATGTTCGCCCGACGGTCGTCATTCCGGCTCCGACCGACATCTCACGTCCACTGAATTTTAATTTCGCACTCGGCATTATTTTCTATAACGTATCAAATTTTTATCTAAATATGCGTGACGAAATGCTCGATCTGGTCAAATAAACACGCTTCCGCCCAATATTTTAGACGAAACCGTGTGTATTATTTTGCCTTGAATGCCCTAACCGATGTACGAAACATCGCCTGCAAGGAACCAGTAATAAATAAATGAAAGAAAAGCGGCCACTATGGCGACGACAAGAAGAACCACAAAAACCCCGATCAGGATGCGTAATACCGAACCCGATCTTTTAACCGCAACCGGAACGGTTTCAACTATCCCGTCAGAAATATCTTCTAAAATGTCCGGCTGTTCGCCCACCGGAACGTGTTCTTCAGCCAAAGGAATATCAGCATATCCCGCTGTTTGCGGTGCAGCAGCGGCTGCTGCCGCAGGTTGACTTGGCGCAGGTTCGAATGCAGCTATTTTTTCGAAACCCTGCGGAAGATATCCGCTGGTTTTCTTAAAAACAGGCTTCGGCATTTGCCACTGTCCGCTCGCGGACGGAGGAGGAACCGGCGGAGCCGTGTTATTTTCCGGCGGTTCTGAAGGCTGAATTTGCTGGGGTTTTTCGTCGTTCATTGCCTTTTCTTCCTTGTAGTATAACTTATATCCGATCTGTTAAACGGGCAGATCCAACACATCCGATCGTGTAATGATGCCGGTTATTCTTTTATAATCTTCCAACAGAACGGCCGGGGATCTCAACAAATGTTTCTTTATCTGTTTAAGATTTGAATCGATCTCAAGAACAGGGAAACTTTCGTCCATTACATCGCTAACTTTCGAATTTAACAGTTCCTGATTTTTCAGCAGTTTGGCAAGCACATGGCTCTCGCGAAGACTGCCGACCGACATGCTATCCGAAATAACAGGTATTTGCGTTACTCCGTTGTCGTTCATTATTTTGATCGCGGAACTCAGCGTTTCATCCGGCGAAACCGAGATCAGAGTTTCGGGCGAACCCGAATTTTTTGTCTCAGCGATCAATCCGGCAGTTATACGCTGCGGTTCGAGAAGAAGTTTTTCTTTCATCCATTCATCCGAATGGAATTTCGACAAATAATGCTCGCCGGTATCGCAAACTATGAAAACAACGACGGCGTTCTCATCCAGATCTTTTGAGACCTTCAACGCGGCGGCGAAGTTCGTGCCAGTAGAACCGCCGCAAAAAATGCCTTCGCGGCGCGAAAGCTGGCGTGCCAGATCAAATGATTCACGATCGGTTATGTTAATGATCTCATCGATCACGGACATATTCGCATTTCCTGTCGGTAAAGATTGTCCGATGCCTTCTACCAAATAGGGCGTTGCTTCGGGAACGTGACCGGATTCTTTATATGTTTTAAATATAGAACCATACGGATCGGCACCGATTATTTTTATATTCGGATCTTTTTCCTTCAAAAAACGGCCGGTTCCGCTGATCGTGCCGCCGGTTCCGATACTTGACACAAAATGCGTTATTTTTCCTTCGGTCGCTTCCCAAATTTCCGGCCCGGTCGTTCGATAATGTGCGGCCGGATTTGCCGGATGATTATATTGATCCGGATAAAATGAATTTGGTGTTTCCGAGGCGATGCGTCGAGCGGTTTCTACATAATGATCCGGTGTTCCGTGTTTTGCGGCCGCCGGACAAACGACGATGTCCGCGCCTATCGCTTTCAAATACCTGTTCTTTTCCACGGAAACCTTATCGGTCAGAACAAAGATGCATTTGTAACCTTTTACGGCGGCGGCCAAAGCCAAACCGATGCCGGTGTTTCCGGACGTTGCTTCGATGATCGTGCCGCCTTTTTTTAGGATTCCTTCTTTTTCCGCTGCTTCGATCATTGAAATGCCTATGCGGTCTTTGACCGAATAACCCGGATTCAGGCTTTCCATTTTTGCGAATATCTGAGCTTTAATGCCGTTTTCTTTAGCCAAAGCATTTATTTTTACAAGCGGAGTATTGCCGATAAGATGAATTATGTCTTTAAAAAATTTCATTTGTTCTCAAAGAGGTGTGTAATTATAAAAGGCAGTTTATGCCGAAACTTGATTTGAGGCAAGAATCGAAGTTAATTCTGAGCCTGCCGTGACAATCTCAACGCTTTGCGTTTGGCTAAAAGTTTTGCCGGATCGTTAGTGATCAGGTACGTTATTCTAAGTTCGGCCGAGCGTTTTACCCATTTCGGATCATCAACCGTCCAAACTGCTACGCTAAGAGCCAGCCTATTGGCCACGGCCAACAGAGCTTTATTTACCAACCCGCGATGAAGCGAAATTCCGTCGGCTCCGAGCTGATATGCAAGCTGCGGAATATCAGACCGGCGCCGCAGCATATTCATAATGCTGATATCGAACAGACAAAATGCCCGAATGTTCGGCGCGGCCATTTTTACAAGCGGAACGACAGACGGATCAAAACTTTTGATGATGATCTGCCATGAAAGCCGCGCGGCTGCGGCGATATTGCAAACCGCCAACACAAGCGGCTGAACCTCGTTTCGTCCGCATTTTAATTCGATAAATATCGAACCATTAAAATCTTTGAGCAGTTCGAGCGTTTCCGAAAGTGTGTGGATCCTTTCGGCCGAATGATCTTTCAATGCCGGAAACTTTTTATTGAACCAAGAGCCGACATCAACTGCAGAAAGTTCCGAACTCGTCATTTCGGAAACCGAACCTTTGCGTAAACCGGTTCGCGAAAGATCGTCGTCATGAATAACGACCGGAACTCCGTCCTTTGCCAAATGTACATCAAATTCGATGCCGTCGGCTCCGTCATTAACGGCTTGTTCAAATGCCGCGAACGTGTTTTCCGGCGCAGCCAAGCTTGAGCCGCGGTGGGCGATTATTCTCGGCAGATTTGTCATGATTCGATCGCCGGAACGAGTTTTTTCTCAAAAAGAAAGATTGTTTTTGACCAGCCCATGGGCTCCTTGAGCGAAAATTTATGGCTGTTTATGATGTTGAAATGTTCATTCGCGACCATTCGAACATCTTCAAGCGGATGGATCTTGAATTTATAAAGAAATTTCAGAACACTTCCGACCAGCGAAGGCTTGATCGGGATCAGCACGAGTTTTCCGCCCGGTTTGAGAACTCTTGCTATCTCTCTAAGGCCTTCATCAAGCGTTACATATTCCAAAACACCGCATGTCAAAACGAGATCGAAAGCATTATCCGCAAAAGGCATCTCGATAACATTTCCCTGAACAGGTGTGATCTTTAGCGGATCTTTTTTACGCTGTTTTTCAAATTCTTCGCGTCCTATTTTTAATGAACTGTGTGAAAGATCGAACGCCGCGGTTATTTTGGGACGAAAGCCCGAATCCTGAAACCCAAGCGAAACTATTCCGGTTCCGCTTCCGGCATCCAGAACGACAGAATCAGGTCCGATCTCCAGATCAAGCGAATTGAGGTATCTTGCGACAGACCTTCGATAGCCGTTAACTTTCAGCGCAAGATTATGAACCTCCGCGATGCGGTCATAAAATGACTGTGTCTTTTGTTTCGGCTCACGCGGTGTTGTCATCAATTATTTTTCTGCTAAAAGTTTAAGCATCATTTCACGCATTTCTTCCAGACGTGTCGTGCTTGTTCCGCTTTCGACATAACGGACAATGCCTTTGCGGTCGATCAGAACCGCTGTCGGCAGCGACAAGGCTCCGTAGATCTGCTGTGATTCTTGTCCGTCAGATACGAGAATATCGTAATTCAATTTGTGCTTTTCGCGAAAGCTTTTTAAAAAATCGATCTCGTCCGGTTTATTTGCTCGACCATTATTAACATTTCCGTAATATCGCGTTATGCCCAAAATGACAAGTCCATCGTCGGCAAAATCGTTCTGCCATTCGATCAAATGCGGGAACGCATCGAAGCACGGGCCGCACCATGTAGCCCAAAAATCAAGCAGAACAACCTTGCCTTTCAGCGAATGTAAAGTTTGCGGCTGACCGGGAAACCATTGATCCATTGCCGGCAGCATCGGTGCTGATTCACCTAAAAGTTTATATTGTGTTTCTTTTTTTTTGAGCCGATTAATGACGTCCTGCTGTTGTCCGGGGATCGAAAATTCTTTGGTCGCGCGCATTAAAGATGAAATATAATTTTCCATCGCAAGTTTTTTGCGGCCGCTTTCGATCTGATAAACGATCTGTTTATCGGCGGCATAAAAATAAAGCGTTGTCGCTTTTAGCAAAGCCGCGACAAGCCGCATGTCTTCAAGTGCGGCATCGGCACCGGCTTCGTCATTTTGTGCCTGTCGAGTTTCGAAGAGGATCATTCCGGTGTCGAGCAGTTCATCGGCGTTTCGGCTGCGGGCATCAGGCGCGGTTATTATCGTCTTTGAAGTGGAATATGCCGGTAATGCGTGTTTTTCCGCATCGGCGAAACGCTTTGCGGCTATATAAGATTTTGCCAACTCAACTTCCATTCGGGCGATCTCGGTCGCGGCGGTCGGCTCAGCATTTTTGTAATCGGCGAGCACCGTTTCCGCTTCGTCATACCGAGCAAGTTTCGCCAATGAAATTACGAGCAGCGATCTGGCTGTTTGTCTTTTTTTTGGTTCTGCGTCAGGCAAAGCGGTATATTTTTCGGACGCATCGGCAGTGCCGTCATAATTTTCCGCGATCCAATAAAGTAAGCCGATGTAATAAAGGTCATCGCCTTTTAGATCGGTTCGTTGTGATGCAATTGCCGCATATTTTGCCGCCAAGGATCGCTGCTGTTTTTGGGTTTGAAGACGAAGGTTTTCACTGAAAGGTATTTTCTTTTCCTGATATTCCGCAAATTTCTTTTTATTATAGCCGTTGACCTCATCGAACAGATCTTTTACCGAGAGTTCGGCTTTTACGGATGCCGGCGGTTCATCCGCGCCGCCGATCGGATCTCGCCCGGATTGAGCGAATATATTTCCCGCAGCAAAAAGAATGATCAAAAATAAATATCTCGTCATAATCTATATGGCTTTTTGCGACGCCAATGCTTTTCGCTTCGGCGAAAAAATGTCCAGATAAGGCGAATCGTTTTCGCCGACTATTTTGTCCGCAATTATTTCGCCGGTTATCGGAGCTAGTAAGATTCCATTTCTGAAATGCGCGGTTGCAATAAAAAGTTCTTCGATCCCGGTAAATCTGCCGATGACAGGCAGATCGTCGCTCACCTTTGGCCGAAGTCCCGACCATGAATCGTCGATCTTCAAATCATGTAAAAAGGGAGCCATCTTTACAGCATTTGTACGAAGTTTTTCAATGCCTTCCGCAGTTGTATGATCATCAAAACCACAATGTTCAACAGTTGCGCCGACGACTAATTTGCCATTCCGCCGCGGCACAATATAACCATACGATGAAAATATAACGTGATGAAATGTAGGTTTTGACGGCACGAATGCGATCATTTGACCGCGAACCGGTTCGACGTTTAACGGCATTTCCGAATGATCAATATTTAGCTGCGATGTCCATGCGCCGGCGGCGGCGATAACCGTTCCGGCGGTGTAGATCTTATCTTTCGAACGAACGCCGCAACACCGCGAATCTTGTATCAGAAGTTCGTCCGCGGATGAATTTTCGATAAGTTTTATTGAGCTGCGTTCCGCGAATTCAATAAGAGCCGAAACGAGTTTGCGGTTATTTACCTGCCAATCGCCGGGGAAAAAAAGCCCGCTTTTAATATTTTGTGAAAGAAGAGGTTCGAGTTTTAAAAGTTCTTCGGCGGAAAGTTTTTGCACATTCAGTCCGGCTGCGGTTTGCCAAGCGAAAATTTCGCCGTGTCGGATCCGGTCCTGTTCGGTAAAGGCCGGAACAAGTGTTCCGCTTTGTTCGAGTTCGATGTCGATGCCCGTTTCTTCAAGCAGTTCAGCTGCAAAATTCGGATATAGATCTCGGCTTTCCGAACAAATATCGAACATTGCTCCGGGCGAATCGGATTCGGATTGCGGTGCGAGCATTCCCGCTGCAGCAAAAGACGCCTCGCGCCCAAATTTTCCACGATCCAAGATAGTTATGCCGCGAACGCCTTTTTTATGGAGCGACCGAGCGACCGTAAGCCCGATAACACCTCCGCCAATGATCAAAACTTCCGAATTCATTGAAAACCTGGTTTGTCCTTTATACTAAGCCGTTGTAAATTTTAAACTTACTGCTTTAATAAAATTGGTATCTTATGAAACATAATATCACTTTAATTCCCGGCGACGGCATCGGCCCTGAGATCGTAGCGGCAACGGTCAGTATAATCGAGGCTGCCGGTGTCGATGTAGCTTGGGAGACGCAAATACTAGGTTCGCAGGCTCTTGAAAAATTCGGAAAAACACTGCCGGATGCGGCCATTGAATCGATCCGAAAGAACCGTGTCGCGTTAAAAGGACCGCTGACAACGCCGATCGGCAAAGGATTTACCTCTGTTAATGTTGGCCTGCGAAAGGCTCTCGATCTATATGCAAACGTTCGTCCGGTAAAAGCTTTGCCGAATGTCGAATGCCGTTATCCCGAACTCGATCTCGTCATCGTCCGCGAAAATACAGAAGACCTTTATGCCGGATTGGAACACATCGTCGTTCCCGGCGTTGTTGAAAGCATCAAGATAATTACGGAAAAAGCATCGACGCGCATCGCGAAATATGCATTCGAATACGCCCGCGATAACGGCCGCAAAAAAGTAACAGCAGTTCATAAAGCAAATATAATGAAGCTTTCCGATGGGCTTTTTCTGGAATGTTTTTACAATGTCGCGAAAGATTTTCCGGAGATCGAAGCCGACGATAAGATCATTGATAATGCCTGTATGCAGCTTGTTATGCGGCCTGAACAATTTGATGTGCTGGTGCTGGAGAATCTTTACGGCGATATTGTTTCGGATCTTGCGGCCGGTTTGATCGGCGGGCTTGGGCTTGCACCGGGTGCAAATATAGGTGAACAGGGCGCGGTTTTCGAAGCCGTTCACGGTTCGGCGCCGGACATTGCCGGACAGGGAATCGCAAACCCGAGCGCTCTATTGATGTCAGGCATAATAATGCTGCGTCACATCGGCGAACGCGATGCCGCACAACGCATCGAAGACGCAATGATGGCCGTATTCGGTGAAGGTTCCGTTCGAACGCGCGACCTTGGCGGTTCGGCGACGACATCAGAATTTGCCGCCGCGATCATAAATAAATTACATGCCTGAGACTTTTTTACGCAACCGGACGGCGTTAAATCATCTCTAAACATCGGCGAAATGATCATTTTAGTTAATATACCGGGTGAGCTAAATTTATGAAGAGCCTAAAATTAAGTATATTTCTGTTGGTTTTGGTCGCAATGTTTTCGGTATCCGTATTTGCTCAATCGGGCGAATCTGTCACGGTGAATGTCGGCGATTCGGGAACGCTTGCCAAATCGAAATTGGTAATAAAATTCGTTAAGGTTATAGAAGATTCGCGCTGTCCGGCAGATGTGAACTGCATCTGGGCAGGAAATGCCAAGATCGAGGTCGAGATCACCAAAGGTTCGAAATCGAAAACATTTGTACTTAATACGACCGGAAATGAAACCGCCGCAAATTTCGCGAATTATTCGGTAACATTTACCGATCTAAAACCAGAAAAGACAACGGGAACTGATGGAGAAGATAAAAAGGATAAACCTTGCAGCGTTCCTTATAAAGCGACATTTACTGTCGAAAAGATCGCCAAATGAAAAAAACTCAACTAATTGATCTAAAAGCTCCGTTTGTTCGCGGGGCTTTTTAATTATGAGAGCTTGGGTAGTGTGAGATACATCATAGCGAGGATCAGCAGGAAATAGGGAACGAGAATCGCGGCCCCGGCGTAATCCTTTGCGATACGCTGGCCGAAGAAGAGTGCGGTCAAAGCGACGGCTCCGATAACAGAAGCGATAAAAATAACGACGGTCGAAGCCGTGAATAAAAAATAGATAATTCCTGCGGCGGCGAGCAGGCCGGTAGCCAATTCCAAGACCAAAATCGTTCCAAGCATCATCGGAACCATCGCGGCGACGAACGTCTTTTCGAAATGTCCCGTCAGCCAGCCGAGATTTCCTTTCCAATCGAAAACCTTGTCGATGCCAGATTGTATGAACAGTATCGCGACAAACAGCGCGCAGAATAATGCCGGCAGATTCTTTATGATCTCATCAAATTGCATAAACTCTGAAAGCGGTCACTTTTAATTTTAGGTAGAAATACATCATTTCCACCACCGGAAACGTTATTTCATCGATCGGATCAATTTGAGAACGGATTCTTTGTCATTAAAAAAGCACGATTCGTAATTAATATTAAAGCAAAGCGTCTGCAACACAAAGGCCAAACATATTACCGAACGGTACCTGTGCCGCCAAGTTGGATATTGCCGATATCATCCGTGACATGTATCGAACCGCGATCTATCGAACGCGTCGTGTTGGCATCCAAAACAAGTTCCTTCACATATTTGCCGTTGTTCTGAAGCGGCAGGGTTGAGGTCAATATATACGCTCCCGCCGGAGAACCCGGATTTATGTATGCCGCAGCCGTTCCCAGAACACATTTGATCGAATCGCCGAGATTTAGATCAAGCTCCTGCGTACCGGTTATCAGCATTCGCCGCGTCCGGTTATTTGTCCTTACATCTATCGTCGCGCAGCCTGCGCCCATGTTTTTGCTGACCATCAATCTGATCTTTATCATTGTTTTGTCCTCTCCGTGAAATTTCTCTACGTATGTTAATGCGTATGTTGCGGAGTGATTCGGACAAAAAAAGGCGTCTTCGCAATGAAAACGCCTGTATTAACTATTTTCTGGACTTTGCCATGATGGCTTCGATCTCGTCAGGGTCTTTGGCAAGCTTCCCGGTTAGGTTATGGTTGCCGTCTTTTGTGACCAAAATATCGTCTTCGATGCGTACGCCGATACCGCGAAATTTGGCCGGAGCCGTTTTATCATCCGGCGGAATATAAAGTCCGGGTTCGACGGTCAGAACCATTCCGGGTGCAAAAGGCCGCGAATCTTTTGCCGCCTGATCGTTGAAATATCGGCCGGCGTCATGCACATCGCGGCCAAGATAATGGCCGACGCCGTGCATATAATATTTCAAATATTCTTTCTTTTTTATCAGGTCGGCGGTTTTGCCTTTCAGCAAACCGATCTTTTTCATTCCTTCGGTCAAAAGTTCGATCGAAAGTTCCTGACGGCCTTTGACCGTCTGGCCGGTTTTTGTGGCTTCGATGCATTGAAGCTGAACGTCCAGCACAACATCGTAAACCTCACGTTGAGCCGGTGTATATTTTCCGTTGACGGGAAATGTTCGCGTAATGTCGGCGGCGTATCCTTGATATTCCGCACCGGCGTCGATAAGCAAAAGATCGCCGTCTTTTAGCTGCATATTATTTTCGACATAATGCAGGATCGTCGCATTATCGCCGGCGCCGATGATCGAATTATAGGCGACACCGCTTGCGCCTTTTTCGCGCATATAAGCTTCGATCAGAGATTCGATCTGAAATTCGTTCATTCCGGGCTTTGCTTTTCGCATCGCCAAAAGATGTGCATCGACCGAAATATCGGCGGCGGTCTGCATTAATGCAACTTCGTCGGCAGATTTATGCAGGCGCATTTCACCGGTTATGATGGTCGGGTCGATGATCGTATGCGGCGGATAAGCCGTTTTCAGACGGCGAACGCGCTGACCCGAAAGGAACCGGATTATTTGAGCATCCAATGCGGCGTCAACCGCAAAACGGTAATACAATTTATCGCGGCCGCTTAAAAGTTTCGGCATATCGGCTTCGAATTTATCGATAGAAAAAGACTTGTCGGCCTTATATTTTTTTACCGCGCCTTCGGTTCCGCTGCGGCGGCCGTACCATGTTTCCATCAGCGGATCTCGCGGACGGACATACAAGGTAAAAGGCGAACGTTTGTTCGAAGGATCGATAACGGCAATTGCGTCAGGTTCCGGAAAACCGGTCAAATAATCGAAATCCGAATCTTGCCGAAATTTGAATTCGGTATCATAGCTTCGCGAAGCTTCGTGAGCAGCCGGAATAATGGCGATGGAATTTTCATCCATTTGTTCGATGAATTTCTTAAGTTGTGGTCGCATATGGTTTTACCTTAACTTTGGATTTTACAGCAAAACTTCGCGAATGCTAAGCGACCAATTTAACCTCTGCTGATATAATCGCTTTTTTATGGATCTGCGCATCACTGAAATCTTTCTATCGATCCAAGGCGAATCAACGCATGCCGGAAGACCGTGTTCTTTTGTGCGGCTGACCGGCTGTCCGATGCGGTGCGTTTGGTGTGACAGCGAATACACATTCACCGGCGGCGAAAAGATCTTGTTTGAAGATATTTTTCGGCGGCTCGAAGAATTTGGCTGTGACCTGGTCGAGGTTACCGGTGGTGAACCGCTTGCGCAAAAAAATGTATTTCCGTTTATCACGGAACTCTGCGATCGCGGTTACGAGGTGTTGATAGAAACCGGCGGATTTGTTTCAACCGAACCGGTCGATCCGCGAGCGGCCGTTATCTTAGATGTAAAATGTCCGGCATCCGGCGAGGCGGAACGCAACCACTGGCCGAACCTGGAATTATTAAGACCCGAAAAGGATGAGGTGAAATTCGTCGTCGCCGATATGGCCGATTGGGAGTTTGCGAAAGACATTATTTCTAAATACGATCTGGTAAACAGGACCAAAGCAATACTTATCTCGCCTGTTTTTGGTATCGATATGCGTGAACTTGCCGAAGCCGTCGCAAAAAGTGACCTCCGCGTCAGAATGAATCTTCAACTGCATAAATATATTTGGGGGCCGGATGTTCACGGTGTGTGAGAAATGCGTAGATGATGAAAGGTTTTCCCGCAAAGACGCAAAGATGCAAAGAAGAGAAGAAGCGTGAGGTACGATAAGATGAAAGAGACACGTAAGATTCTTCTTTGCCCCTATGCCACTTTGCGGGAAATATTCTTGAGTTTATTAAATACGACCGGAGAGATGAACGAAAACGCACTTTCTGCCATTATTGTTGATTATGCATTCAAGGTTCATACCACACTTGGGCTTGGGTTGCTCGAATCAGTTTATGAAGCGGTTATTTAATGTCAACGGCCTTTAATTTCACATGCCCAATTCATTTTTAAGTATTGTTTTAGTTTCCGGCGGGATGGATTCGTGCGTAACGGCGGAAATCGCATCTCGCGAAAATACTGAGCTTGCGTTTCTGCATATTTCGTATGGCCAGTTGACTGAAGAGCGCGAGCGAAAGGCGTTCAAAGACATCGCCGATCATTATGGCGTGGAAAAACGGCTGGATGTGTCGATAGAATATTTAGCGAAGATCGGAGGTTCGTCGCTGACCGATAAAAATATTGATGTTGCGGAAGCCGATCTCGAAACAAAAGAAATACCGACGAGTTATGTGCCTTTTCGCAATGCGAATATGCTTGCGATAGCAACAAGCTGGGCTGAGGTCATCGGAGCAAACTCGATCTATATCGGAGCGGTCGCCGAAGATTCGAGCGGCTATCCGGATTGCCGCCCCGAATTTTATGCGGCCTTTCAGGAAACGATAAACACCGGCACAAAACCCGACACTCAAATAGATATCCGTACACCGATCATTGATCTTTCCAAAGCCGAGATAGTTAAAAAAGGTATCGAACTTAATGCGCAGCTGCATCTGACTTGGTCATGTTATCGTAATAGCGACTTGGCCTGCGGAACGTGTGATTCATGCGCGCTGCGGCTCCGCGGATTTGAACAGGCCGGAATAAAAGATCCGATCCTATATGCGGGTCAGCAACAGCTCCGCGTCAAGGATTATAAGCAATTGGCACATTTTCGCAACAGGAACGCATCTGACCTGATCGACTTTTTGGACGAAGAAGAAAGTTGATCATCCTCGACTGTTGGGATTTGTCTGAAATTATTTGCTGACATTAAGCCGTTCGCGAGTGACTTTTAATCCTTTCAGGTCACCCAAAGCCGCAAATGATATCTTTTCCGTACGGAAATATTTTTTGGCTAGTTTTTGCAGATCTTTGGTTGTGACGGCTTCGATATTCGCAAGCGTTTCTTCGACCGGAATTTGTCTGCCATGGAGCATTTCCGATTGAGCCAGCGAAGCTGCCCGTCCTGCCGAATCTTCCAGTCCCAGAAGTATCGAGGCTCTGGATTGATCCTTTACAAGTTCCAATTCCTGTTCGGTAATTCCATTTTTTACAACGTCTTTCAATTCGGCGACCGCAAGGTCGATGACCTCGCCGGTTTGTTTCGGCGATGTCGCGGCAAAGATCGAAAAGAATCCACAGTCATGGTACATGATCGAACTTGCTCCGACATTGTACGCGAGTCCGCGTTCTTCGCGAACCTTTTGCCACAGACGGCTCGATGTTCCGCCGCCGATGACATTTGCAAGCAGATCGGCTGCATATCTTTCCTTCGAAATTCCCGGCGAAAACGGAACTGCGACGATCATATGAGCCTGTTCCAGATTTTTATTCTGTTTGATCAGGATCGGTGCAAAAGGCTTTGGCTTTGCGGTTTGTCGCGTCCTTTGTTTTGAATTCGTAAGCTGCTTTGCCGAAAGGGACTTTGTCAGATCGACCAAATGATCGTGATCGATATTTCCGGCGGCGGCGATTATTAAATTGTCGGCTTTAACTAAGCTTTTATGATAATCGCGCGTTAGTTCTGCGTTAAAACTTCGAACGGTTTTCGGAGTTCCGGCAATCGAAAGCCCAAGCGGATGGCCGGCATAAAATGCTTCGGTAAAAAGTTCGCCGAGTTTGTCTTCCGGCGAATCGTCCGTCATCTTTATTTCTTCGATTATCACGCAGCCTTCGCTTAAAAGTTCTTTTTCATCGAATTGCGGATCAAACAGCATATCGCCTATCAGATCGAATGCGTCCGCAATTCGGTCATCGATGATCTTAACGGCGAAACCCGTTTCCTCATGCGATGTAAAAGCGTCGAGGTTACCGCCCAATCTGTCTTGTTCGATCGCTATCTCGAGCGCCGTGCGTTTATTTGTGCCTTTGAAAACAGTGTGTTCTATAAAATGCGTAATTCCATTTAATTCGTTCGGTTCGTTCCGCGAACCTTTTCGGATAAAAAAGCCCAATGTTGCCGAACGGACACCTGTCATTCGATCGGTCAAAAGCGTCAAACCATTTTCAAAACGAGTTTCTTTTATTTTATCGGTCATCAATATTTCAGTAATTCCAAGCGAATATAGATACTTTCACATATGCCGAAAAATTGCCATTTAGACTGCTTTTGGTAAATTGACAATTTGAAATAAAAGTGCGAAATTCTAAGTAAGTGCTTACTCACTTATGTAATTATAATTTATACGAAAACGATAAATGAGCGAAGAAAATAATAACGAAGGAAATGAAAGCGGCTCCGCTTCTGACGAACCCGCGGAATCAGAAATGTCAGCCGATCTTGACGAAGGATCGGCCGTAATTGTAAGCGAACCAAAACCCAAACGAAAAAAGAAGATATTGTATATCGGCGGAACAGCATTGTTCTTGGCTTGTATATTAGGTTTGGGTTATTGGGTCTATGCTCGTCAATTCGAATCGACCGACGATGCGTTTATTGACGGCGATATAGTTCAGATAAGCCCGCGCGTACCGGCATATGTAAAAAAAGTTTATGTCGATTCGAATAAATTCGTGCATAAAGGCGATCTGCTTGTGGAACTGGTCGCGGATGATTACGAAATAAAGGTCGAACAAGCAAAGGCACAGCTTATAAATGCGCAAAGCCGTTATGATCAGGCTCTCGCAAATGCCGGACTGACGCGAAAAGAAACAGGTGCGGCGCAGGCGGCGGCGGTTTCAAATGTTGAAACAGCTCGAACGAACGTCGAACAAACGCGGCTTGCGTCCGATTCGAAACAAAGTCTTATAAAACAAGCCGAAGCGGCGGTTAGGACGGCCAATGCAAACCTAGAACAAGTACGGGCTCAGATCGAACAGGCCGAATCGAATTATCATTTGGCAGAGGTCGAGCACGAACGCCGTTCGGCGCTTTTTACCAAAGGCGACATTTCGCGGCAATCTTTGGATCAATCAACGAATGATCTGCAGACGTCGCAGGCAAAATTGAACGCGGCACGAAAACAGGTCGATGCCGCACGGTCGCGTGTCGATGAAGCAAACGCCGCGGTGACGACCGCTCAAAGTAATTACAAACAATCAATTGCGCAAATAGATCTGACCAGATCGCAGGTTGGCGAATCCAAAGGCAGACTCGCTGATGCAAATGCGGCACCCGAAAGGGTTTCCGTAAGCGAAGCTCAGATCAGCGTCGCCGAAGCAGAAGAAAAAGCCGCCGAATCTGCTGTTCACGCCGCCGAACTCGAGCTTTCATTTACAAAAATATACGCGCCCGAAGACGGTTACATAACGAAGAAAAACGTCGAAGAAGGCCAGCTTGTTCAAGTTGGAACGCCGATGATGGCTATTTCACAATCGGACGAGATCTGGGTTGTCGCCAATTTTAAGGAAACACAATTGGAGAATATGAGGGTCGGCCAAACGGTCGATATCGAGGTCGATGCTTATCCTAGCGAAACATTTCACGGAAAGATCGAAAGTTTTCAGGCCGGAACCGGATCGCGTTTCAGTTTGCTTCCATCGGAAAATGCCACCGGCAATTATGTAAAGGTCGTTCAGCGCGTTCCGGTCAAGATCGTTTTTGACGAAAAACCGGACAAGGTTCATTTATTAGCTCCCGGAATGTCCGTTGAGCCGACGGTAAAAGTTAGATAATCGGATCGGCGGACGTAATGGAAGAGAATCAACCTCAACAATGGGTGCCGAGTTTTAATCCTTGGCTGATCGCAGTTTCGGTTATGCTTGCGACGGTGATGGAAGTGCTGGATACTTCAGTCGCCAACGTAGCGCTTCCGCACATAGCCGGAAATCTTTCGGCGACGACAGAAGAAGCGACATGGGTTCTTACCAGTTATCTCATTTCCAACGCGATCATTTTGCCGGCGACAAGCTGGATCGCAAAATACATCGGCCGTAAACGCTTTCTTATAATCTGCATAATTATCTTCACGTTTGCTTCTGCATTATGCGGAGCTGCGCCGAATTTGGCTACGCTGATAATCGCGCGCATTTTGCAGGGAATGGGCGGCGGCGCGTTGCAGCCGATAGCTCAATCAGTTCTGCTCGAAAGTTTTCCGCCTGCGCGACGCGGTGTAGCGATGGCCGTTTACGGAATGGGCATCGTTGTCGCGCCGATCATCGGGCCGACTTTGGGCGGTTGGATAACGGATAATTATTCATGGCGTTGGATCTTTTACATTAATCTGCCGATAGGTATGATCGCCGCATTTATGGCGAATGCGTTTGTCGAAGATCCGCCGTATTTAAAGGATCAAAAGCCGGGCAAGATCGATTACACGGGTTTTGGTTTGATGGCTCTTGGGCTAGGTGCGCTTGAATTAACGCTCGATCTCGGCCAGCAGCGTGATTGGTTCGAATCGCCGCTGATAGTTTTCACCGCTGCGGTGTCGGCTCTCTCTATAATTTCTTTTATTATTTGGGAACTTTATACACCGGAACCGATCGTAAATCTTCGCGTATTTCTGAATCGAAATTTCGCCGTCGGTTGTGCGATGATCGCGAGCGTCGGCGTAGTGCTGTATGGTTCAACGGCATTGCTGCCTTTGTTTTTGCAGACGCTGCTCGGTTATCCGGCGGTTGAAAGCGGCATTGCCGTTAGTCCGCGCGGCGTCGGAGCCGTCATTTCAATGATAATTGTCGGGCGGCTGATCTCACGTGTTGATTCGCGCTATCTGATCGTGTTCGGGTTTACGGTTCTGTCCATTTCGATATATATGTTTACGGGGCTGAATCTGTACATCGCCCAATCCAACATAATCTATCCGATGCTTATCAGCGGGTTTGCGATGGGCTTCGTTTTCGTTCCGCTTACGACGATGACCATGTCAACGCTCTCGCAAGATCAGATAGGTAACGCCAGCGGTATTTACAATCTGATGCGCAACACGGGTGGAAGTATAGGCATTGCCATTATGACGACATTGCTGGCTCGAAATCAGCAAATTCATCAAAATGTATTAAGTTCTCACACCACACAATATGATCCGGCGTTTCAGGCAATGTTCGCCCAATTAAAAGCGACCTTTATGCAGACGATGGATCCGGTTACGGCCGCGCAAATGGCCTATCAGACTATCTACGGAATGGTCGTAAAACAGGCGGCGGTTCTGGCATACATTGACGATTTTTGGATAATGACATTCCTCTGTGTCTTATGCATTCCGGCGGGTTTTCTCTTCAAACGTGTCATTCACGCAAAACCGGTCGCCGGAGCTCATTAGGGCAAAGACGTTAAGACACCATGAAAAGAAAACATTGCGGCTGAAACGGAACGCGATAACAATTTCCACTCCGTCTTAGTTTCTTTTGCGTCTTTGCGTTAAATCCAATCCGCATAGGCCGTTACTAACATTGCCTTTTTCGGAAACTAGTTGTAAATTAACGCAAGTTTTAGAAAAACTTTCCCCGCGATCTAATGCCCGGTTGTCCGAGGGCCGAAGCGATAAAAATATGAAGAACCCATTTCTTGAGAATTTTAGGTCTTATATACCTTCGTCTGTCACAAATTTGCGTGAATTAACGCCTTGGCCGCTAATAGTCGGAACTTTGCTCGGTATAGTTTTTGGTGCGTCGTCTTTGTATTTGGTTTTGAAGGTTGGTCTTACAGTTTCGGCTTCGATACCGGTTGCGGTCATATCGATCACGCTGTTCCGTGTATTGTCGAAGTTTGGTGCAAGAGACGCAACAATTTTGGAACACAACATTGTTCAGACGACCGGTTCGGCCGGCGAATCGATCGCTTTCGGTATCGGTGTAACGATGCCGGCGATCTTGATCCTTGGGTTTGATCTGGAAGTTTGGCGGGTAACGATGGTTGCTGTTCTCGGCGGATTGCTTGGTATTTTGATGATGATACCGCTTCGCCGCGCGCTTATAAAAGATCAGCACGGTATCTTGAAATATCCGGAAGGCACAGCATGCGCGCAGGTTCTGATCGCAGGTGCGTCAAAAGAATCGCGCGATGCTTCGATCCAATCCGAACTCGCACATGGCGACGAAGCGGCACTTCGCGGCGGCAAGATAATCTCGATCGGATTCGCGATGGGTTTTATCTTTAATTCGATAATGCAGGTGCTGAAAGGCTGGAAGGAATCACCCGAAAAGATCTTCGGCAAGCCTTATGAAGGCGGTTCGATATCGCTTGAAAATAATCCGGCTCTTCTCGGGGTAGGTTATATTATCGGCCCTCGTATCGCGGGAATTATGTTCGCCGGTGGTGTGCTTTCTTATCTTGTGCTGATCCCGCTGATCAAATATTTCGGCGGCGGTTTGATCGATCCGCTCGCACCGGCGACTATCCCGATCTCCGCAATGGGCATTCAGGGCAAGAACAGTATTCAGGCCGATTATGTCTTGTATATCGGCGCCGGTGCGGTGGCTGCAGGTGGTATCATCAGCCTCGTTCGTTCACTGCCAGTCATTTGGCATGGAATAAAAGGCGGGATTTCCGATCTCCGCGGCGGCCAGTCCGCAAGCGAGGAAAATGCGTTGCCGCGAACCGATCAGGATCTTTCGATCAAATTCGTCATCGCCGGAATTTTAGCCTTGATCGTTGTCATCACTTTTTTGCCCGCATTAAAAATGAACATTCTCGGTGCGATCTTGATCATCGTTTTCGGGTTTTTGTTCGTTACGGTTTCTTCGCGATTGACGGGCGAGATCGGCTCTTCGTCAAATCCTATATCGGGAATGACGGTCGCTACACTGCTGCTGACGTGTTTGGTATTTCTGCTTGTCGGCTGGACGGCTCCTGATCCCTATTTTGTAACGGCTCTTTCGGTCGGCGGTATCGTCTGCATTGCGGCTTCGAACGGCGGGACGACATCGCAGGATCTTAAAACTGGATTTTGGGTTGGTTCGACACCCAAAAAGCAGCAGATAGCCATATTGGTCGGGGCTCTCGCATCGGCTTTGGTCTTGGGTCCGATCTTGATCGCATTAAATAACAACAGCACGGTCTATGCGCCGCCGAGATCTTTCTCAAAAGTGCAAAAAGATGTTGTAGTTTCGGGTCAGCCGCTTACGCCTTATGTCGGAGAAGAAGCTCCGCCGGTTGCCGGAAATTATCAAGTTTTTGAAAACAAAGTTCCAACAGGAGCAACCGAACCGCTTTATGCGGATATCGTTTCGGGACGGTATTTGATCGATCAAAATGGCAAAGCTGTTTACAAGATCGACGAAAATTTTCCGGAAGGCTCAAAGATACCTGCCGGAGCCGAAGTCGGCCCAAATGAAAAGATAATCGGCCCGCAGGCCGCTTCCGACCAAAACAATTATCGCGGTTGGCATAACACAAAAACGGTCGATGGGATTCCGCCAGGAAAATATCTTGTAGATATGTCGGGGACAATTAAATATCTGGTCGATCCCGGAGTCAACGGCTCGGTTCTGGAAAGACCGGATGGATCCAGCGTTACAAAATATGCGGCTCCGAAGGCGACTTTGATGAGTTACATTATCAGGGGAATTCTTAGCCAAGAACTTCCTTGGGGGCTAGTTTTACTCGGTGTGATGATCGCCGTAACACTTGAATTCGCCGGTGTGCCATCTCTTGCTTTCGCTGTCGGGCTTTATTTGCCGGTCTCTGTATCTTCACCGATATTCGTTGGCGGCTTTGTTCGTTGGGCTGTAGATAAGGAATTGTTCAAGAAACTGCGTAAACGGGATCTGACCGAAGAGGAGATGATCGCCGAAACGGATAAAAGTCCGGGTGTCCTGCTAGCTTCCGGCTACATTGCTGGCGGAGCTTTAGCCGGTATCGTTGTTGCATTTTCGGCAGGGCTTTTTGGTGATTGGGTCAAAGGCGTCGAAGAATGGTCGGCCGCAAACAATCCGTTCATGAGGTCGGATGCAATGGCTCTGATACCGTTTCTTATACTTGCCGTTATTCTATATCTTGTCGGACGCGATCTGATATTCGGCAAAAAAACGGAAGACGAAGCATAATGCTTGGGTCCGCATATCTAACATGCGGGCCATTTTTCAAAAAACCGCCAAAAAAACTATTTAACTTTTTGCCGATAAAGGTTATAGTAGGTTTGACGAGTCCTCGCGGCGATCCAATCCGAATCGCATCTCACTTATCATTTAACCGGAGATTTTTTCCAGATGACGTTTCGTTTTTTAAGATTTGGGTCATTATTTTTGGCAGCAATTCTTTTCGTATTCGCTTTTGCATTCGGCTGTGCCGCCGGCGGATCAAAGAAATTGACAAACGGAAATACGAACGCCAACACCGCCGATCAGAATTCGAATAGTTCTGCGAACGACCAAACGGCTTCGAAGATCGAGATCGCTCCCGGTTCACCTTCGGAAACGGTTCGGGCATTTTATCAAAAGATCCGCGAAAAGAAGTTTCGCGAAGCTTTGTTCCTGACAAATCTTCGCCCCGCTATTGAAGGCCTGACCGATCTCCAATTAAAAGAATTTCAGGTCGATCTCGAATCCATAGCCGCCGAAGTTCCGCAAGATGTTCAGATAAACGGCGAAGTTGTTTCCGGCGAAACCGCCGTTGTTATGGCAAATCTGCCCGGAGCCGATCCGACCAAATTTGAAACTCAGAAAATAGACCTGCGCCGTGAAGGCGACCACTGGATAATTTTGACCGTCGATCCTGCGTCAGAAAAAGCTATCAAAAAAGAAGGCAATAATTACTTTTACGCGCTTCGGATGGAAACTCAGCAAAAGGAAGCCGAAAAAATGCTGAACCGCATCGCCGATCTCGAATCAGTTTATGGTATGCGGCATCAGGCAAATTATGCCGACGCCGAAACCCTGATCGCCGAAGGCATGCTGGACGCCGAAATGAAAAGCGGTGAATCGGCCGGTTATAGATTTGTGATCACGCTTGCAGCCGATAAGAAAAGTTATTATGCGACCGCGACGCCGATCGAATACGGTAAAAGCGGAAACCTTTCTATGATAATGATAGCAGACGGAAAAACGCCCCCTCACCTCGTCCAAAAGGACAACAAAGGAAAACCTTTGGTGAATAAATAGCCGAGCAATTCGCTCAACTAAAAGGGACATTATGATACGCAAAGTTCTTTCGAAATTATCCAGATTCAGCGCAAAACGCGCAGCTCCATTTCGCCGCTCGGTTCAGGCTCCGATCAAAGTATCATTTGCTCCGCACACAACTCCCGGCATTCATACATCCAGTATCGACACATCTTTTCTGTCAGGTGAAACAACTGACATGAGCCGCTGCGGCATCGGTTTTATTGTTTCCGCCATTCGCATAAAAGAAAATTATCTGGTCGGGCATGACCGAAAGTTGATCGCCGAGATCGAACTGCCGAACGGCAAGGTGAAAATGACCGTTCTCGGCAAACGTTATGAAAAGGTTGGCCTGCATCTTTCCACCGAAAGATTTATGATCGGCGCCGAGATAGTGGAAATGACGGCTCACGACCGCGAGGTCTTCGATAACTTCATAAAGTTCGGGCCGACAAAACGAAAGGCCGGAAAGGAAAGTTTCGAATCGATCTGATCTTCGTAGAAAATATTCAAAACCTTTTAAAAGCGGCTGTTAGTTCAGTTCGCTTTTTTTGTTGTGTCTTTCGTGTAAAGATTGAAATATGAAAAAGATCGGTATTGGATTTATCGGAACTGGTTTTACGCGTAAAGTTCAGATGCCCGCGTTCTTAAATTGCGAAGGCGTTTCGCTTGTTTCCGTGGCAAGCGGTTCGATCGAAAATGCTCGATCCGCAGCCGCGGAATTCGGCATCGGACATTTTACGGCTGATTGGCGCGAAACCGCTTCGCATCCCGAAGTTGATCTCGTTTGCATAACCACTCCGCCAAAATTGCACAAAGAAATGGTGCTGTTCGCAATTGGTTCCGGCAAGCATATTCTCGCGGAAAAGCCGATGGCAATGAATGTTGCCGAGGCAATTGAGATCACAGAAGCCGCGAATGGAAAACCGTATTTGGCATTGATCGATCACGAACTTCGTTTCCTGCCGGGAAGACAAAAGGCTTTGACGATGATCAGATCCGGCGAGATCGGTAAGATACGACATGCTCGGTATTATTTTGAAGCTCCGCACCGCGGCGACCCGAACGTTGCGTGGAATTGGTGGTCTGATAAAGATCAAGGCGGCGGAGCTTTGGGCGCTATAAATTCGCACATTATAGATTCTTTCAATTTTTTTCTCGGATCTGAAATTTCTGAGATTTTCTGTCAGCTTCAGACGAATATAAAAGAACGCAGAACATCGACCGGCGAAGTTTGTCCTGTTACGACCGACGATCAGGCAAATATGATCCTTCGTTTTGCCGATGGCGAAAACACCCAGGATGCAACCGGACTCGTCTCCGTTTCGATGACGGACGGAGTCGGCTATAAAAATGAGATCGAAATTTTCGGTTCCGAAGGTGCGATCCGCATCGGCCACCGAGGTGATGTTCTTATTTCCAAGCTCGGTGAAGGCGAATGGAAAAATGTTGATGTAGAAATGATCGAACCCGCAGGCGACGGAGCCGACACCGGATTTTCACGCGGTTTTAATGCGTTTGCTCCGCAGATCATCACCGCGATCCGCGAAGGCAGCACCGAAATTGAACACGCTGCCACTTTTGAGGACGGCCTCAAGGTTCAGCGTGTACTGGACGCTGCCCGTCAATCCGATGCAACAAAAAAAGCTGTAAATATTAAATAAAGGGCTTTGATTATGGATCGATCAAAACCAAAAGACGGTCTGCCCAATCTGACTGGGCGTTTTTGAGCATTTCCAACTGAACTTGAGCCATTTGCCGGTTGCCGGCTTTTAAATATGCTCGGCCAAGATTGTATCGGGCTTCGTCAAAATCCGGATTGTAATTGACCGCATAGTTAAAAGCTTCGATACTGGCGTCGATCTTACCGGTCTCAAAAAGGCTTTCGCCAAGATAGTTGTAGGCCTTTGAATCAGGCCTATATGTTTTTAGCTGTTCAAACGCCTCGACCGCATCGTTCCAACGCTTAAGTTTCATATAGACCAACCCGAGTTTTTCAAGGGCGCGAGAATGGTCGGGTTTAATAGAAATGGCTCGCCGGTAAGCCAAGGCTTCTTCATCGGATCGAGAGAGTTTATTGAGCGTCAGGCCAAGAGCGTATTGTGTGTCCGGATTTTTATCATCAAGCCTGATCGCATTGCGATAAGCCGTTACAGCATCCGAATACTTGCCCAGAGCATAGTTCGAAGCCCCGATATTAGCCCAAGCTTCAGACCAAGTCGGCCGCAGTTCGGCGGCTCGTTTCGATGCCCGCAGAGCTTCTTCGTGGCGACCCAGAACGCCGTAACAAAACCCGGCTTGATACCAAGCCTCCGCGTAATTTTGATCAAGATCGGCGGCTTTTTCAAAGAATGGAAGAGCTCGGGCGAAATCATCAAGCGAAAGTTGTGCGACGCCTTGAGAATAGTATCGTTCCGCAGTTGAACGTTTGTTCTTTTCGGTGTCAGATGAAAGTGACGAAAATGAACGAACATCGCCAACTCTTAACTGCAAAATACGTTCGGCCGGAACGGCGAAATTGAGGCTTTGGCCTTCAGCCGCCTGAAGTGTCGCAATGCCAATAACTTGTCCGTACATATTTACGACCGGCGAACCCGACGATCCAGGCGATATTGGAGCGGTTATTTGAATTATTTTGCCGTAGCCGGAAATTTCGCGAACCGCCGAAACGATGCCGTTGGTCACACTGCCCTCAAGCCCGAACGGATTGCCGATGACGACGATCGATTCGCCTTCTTGCGGAACGGTTCGAACGACCTGAAGCGGGATCGCAAGCTGTTTCGGTACATCGACCTGAAGCAAAGCCAGATCGCCTTCGCCATCGACCGCCAAAACACCGCGAACAGGATATTTCTTACCGTCCATCAGATGTATGATGACGCGGCTGGAATTTTCGATCACATGGCGGTTCGTTATTACACGGTCGCTGCCGATAAAAAAACCGCTGCCGCGTGCGACCGAATTACCTTTAGAATCAAAAGTTTCTATCGCAACCGCCGAAGGTTTGACCAACCGAACAAGCTCCGGAAGCGAATCTTGAGCCATTGCCGAAAACGAAAAGGCGGCGGCGATCAAGAAAATGTATATGCTTCGGTGAAAAAATTGCATTTGTAATAACTGGATTGACCAGCAGATTATAGAGTGTTTGCAGCATTGAAACAACTTTTTCGTGAAAGACACATGCAAGTGCCGTTTGCAGAACTCGATAAAACAATTAAAATCTTTGACAGAGGTAATAGAAATGACCAAAAAAATAGCAATAGCAGCCGACCATGCCGGTTTCGAAGAAAAAGAACGTATCAAGAAAACGTTGGATGAGATCGGTGTCGAATATTTCGATATGGGAACCGATTCGACCGAATCGGTCGATTATCCGGATTTTGCTGAAAAATTAGGCAAAGCAGTCGCGAGCGGTGAATATGAAGAAGGTATCTTGTTCTGCGGTTCGGGAACCGGCATGGCGATCGCAGCAAATAAAATACACGGTGTCAGAGCCGCAGTTGCATGGAACGAAGAGATCGCACGCCTGTCACGCGAACACAACAACGCGAATATTCTCGCGCTTCCGGCAAGATATATTGGCGACAGCGAGATCATCGCTATTGTAAAAGCTTGGCTTGATGCTAAATTCGACGGCGGCCGGCACGAACGCCGAGTTGAAAAGATCACCGCCATCGAAAATGAATATTAAACGCTATTTGTAAATGGAATATCCGACAAAGAACATATTTACGTTGTAACCCGGATTAAAATTGAACAGATACATGTTGGATAGGTGGTAGTAGCGATAACCGAAATTCAAAGCTTTATTTTCTTTAAGCATATATTGCCCGCCTATTTGAAAATCGACTTGGAAATTGAATTTTGTTCCTTCGACCGTCGGCACGCGTTTATAGTGGCGAACGAGGCCGAAACCGGCACCCAACATCGGCCTTAAACGGTATTTCGGAAAGAATATAAAGCGAAAACTTGCAGGATTTATGCCGATGCCATAGGTCGCTTCGCGGTTTCGCCGAGGTTCGCCGACCGAACCTTCCACATAACGCGGATTATCAACTTCGTTGCCGAACGCAATATTTACCGGCTCTATCTCTATCGCCCAACTGAATGTAACAATACCTTTTGTTTTGAGAATTTTGCCCCAACGAAGTGAGCCGACCAAATGCTGCCGATCTTTAATATCGTAATATTTCGGGCCGCTCATCCAGGTAGCCATCGCGGGTGCAAAACCGATCTCAACCCCATATTCCGTTGCACCGTCGGGAATTACCCATTTGCCGGAGCTTAAGCCGCGGCGTTTAATGGCCTCACTGACTATTTCATCAGTTGGTGTTTTAGCCGGTTCTATTGGTTTTATGACGATTTTTTTGGAGGAAATGTCGTTAGCTGCCGTAATCTCATCAAAAGGATTCGCGGCTTTTAGTTTATCGGCGGTTAGCTTTTTGACACCGGATATTGCTGTTGTTTCGGATGTGATCTGCTCTTCAGCAGCCGGAGTTTCAGTTGTTTCCGGCTTTGGTATTTGAGCGGAAATGGCCAATGCCGTTATAAAAAGAGCATAAAATGCTAAGACGGCACTATTTAGGATATTTTTTTTCATAAAAATATTTTGGTAATTTTTGTAATATATTAAAAACTTTAAAAGCCTATCGTATTGATCAGTTGTCGGGCAAGCTAACTGAACTAAATGTCGCTCCGCTTGGTTTGTGGATTAAAAACATTGGACTTAAAATAAATATTAATAAGGAGATAGTTACATGCAAAAATGTCAGCATTTGGAACAAGTACAAGCCGTTAAACCAAGCTCCGATGGATGTGAAGATTGTTTAAAGATAGGTTCGCGTTGGATCCATTTAAGGCTTTGCAGAACCTGCGGGCACGTTGGTTGTTGTGACAGTTCGCGTATGAAACATGCTACAGAGCATTACAGATCTACGGAACATCCGATCGTAAGTTCGTTCGAACCGAACGAAGAATGGGCATTTTGTTACCCTGATGACTTGTTCTATGAATCACTTCCAACGGAATAAATAATGAGCGGTCCAATTAAAATATTGCTGCAAACAACGATCCCATTCACAGAAGATGATTGGCATATTGGGCGCTTTTCGCTTTTAGCCCAACATTTGCATTCGCTCCGCGATGCCGATGGCAATGATCTTTATGATGTAACCACTAGAAATAGAGAAAGCGACGCGGCCGGGAACGACATCGTACTAAGTACATTGGATAGTTTGGAATACGATCAGCTTTGGATATTTGCCGTCGATACGGGTGAAGGTTTGACCGCTGTTGATTGTGCCGGGATAACTCGTTTTCGTCAGCGCGGCGGCGGTATATTATCTGCTCGAGATCATAATGATCTGGGTTCATCGTTATGTACTCTGGGCGGTATTGGCGCGGCTCATTATTTTCACTCTAAGCAGCCCGATCCCGATGAAACAAGAAACTGCCGCGACGACCAACTGACAAAAAACATTGATTATCCGAACTATCATTCAGGTTCGAACGGAGATTATCAGGTGATAAAGGCGGCAGATCATCCACTTTTGAAGCGAACAGACGGATCGCTTATAGAATATTTTCCGGCTCATCCGCACGAAGGCGGGATCGGTGTTCCAAGCAACTTGGCCAATGTGGTTGCGGTCGGAACCAGTAAGGTATCCGGACGAGATTTTAATTTAGTTGTGGCTTTTGAACACGGTTCTGATTCGCACGGCAATAAATGCGGACGAGCCATTGCAGAATCAAGCTTTCATCATCTTGTTGATTATAATTGGGATATTGAAAAAGGAGCCCCAACATTTGTTGAGGAACCGCCTAGCGACGGCTATGAACGTGAACCGGAAAAGCTTGATGACATTAGACAATACGCGGCAAATGCCGTCCGCTGGCTTTCAAATATATGATAAACGGAACGTTGCCTGAAATTCCGCTCGAAGCTTGGCGTTCGACAAAAGATACGCTGCATTTGTTTTGCCAAATAGTCGGCAAAATTCGTCTCGGGCTTCATCCGCGGCTAAATCATTGGTGGCACGTTCCGCTTTATGTTACGCCGCTCGGTTTATCAACGCGAACGATCCCGTATGCCGACGGCAATTTTGAGATCGAATTCGATCTTTGTTCGCATATGCTGGTCGTGCGGACGAATAATGGGCGAACTGAGGATTTTGCCTTGTATGACGGACTTTGTGTTGCAGATTTTTACATCAGCTTGATGGCAAATCTTGCCAAGCTTGGGATAAAAGCGGAAATAAATACAAACCCATATGAAACGCCGTCCAAAACCGCTTTTCCGGAAGATAAGATCAATTGTTCGTACGATAAAGCTTATGTAGAAAAATTTCATCAAACTCTTGTCGCGGTCGATGATATATTCGAAGAATTTCGCGGTTGGTTCATTGGTAAATCAACACCTGTTCATATGTTTTGGCACAGCTTTGATCTGGCTCTTACGAGATTTTCCGGTGAACGAGCTCCGATCCGCGAAGGAGCGAACCGAGTTGAGCGTGAAGCATATTCCCATGAAGTTATCAGCTTTGGATTTTGGTTCGGAGATGACAATCTTCCTGCACCGGCATTTTATTCATATACTGTTCCGGAACCGGCCGGACTTGCGGATGAAAAGCTGTCGCCTTCCGAAGCATTTTGGCAGGAATCGAACGGTTCGCACATGGCTCTGTTAATGTATGAGGAAGTGCGAATGTCGGATGATCCAAAAAAAATGGTACTCGAATTTCTTGAATCGGCTTATCAGGCCGGAGCAAAGAAAGCCGCCTGGAACATTGATGAATTTGCCATATCGTCCATTTAATTAAAAATGATAGATCTCAGAAGTGATACCGTAACAAAACCGACCGACACAATGCGCAAGGCAATGGCGGCGGCCGAGGTCGGCGACGATGTTTACGGCGAAGACCCAACGGTTAACCGTCTTCAAGACCGGGCGGCCGAAGTGTTCAACAAAGAGGCCGCATTATTCGTACCGACGGGTTCGATGGGAAATCAGATCGCGGTAAAACTTCACACAAAACCCGGCGATGAGGTTGTGATCGAGGAACGCGGTCATATATTCAATTTTGAAATGGGAGCTCCGGCGGTTCTTTCCGGCGTTACCATGCGGCCTGTGAAAAGCCTCGATGGCTCAGGACATTTAACGTGGGATGAGATCTCATCGGCACTGCATATAGATCAGCCTTATTATTCGTCACCGACAGGGTTGATCTGTCTCGAAAACACACATAATTTTGCGGGCGGCAGTGTGATGACGGCGGAACATTGTGCCGACATTTGCGCAAATGCTCATAAGTTCGGATTGCCGGTTCACCTTGACGGAGCCCGAATATTCAATGCTGCCGCGGCTTTGGATACAACCGTTGCCGAGCTTTCCGCTGATTGTGATTCGGTTCAGTTCTGTTTATCAAAAGGTCTGGGCGCACCGGTTGGTTCGATCTTGCTTGGTTCAAAAGATCTTATAAATGAAGCGCGGAGTTGGCGAAAGCGTTTGGGCGGCGGAATGCGGCAGGTCGGCATTTTGGCGGCCGCCGGTTTGACGGCACTTGAAGAATCCCCAAAAGGCCTTGATCAAGACCACGCCAATGCTCGAAAATTAGCCGAAGGAATAGCGGCTCTTCCCGGCGTTTCCATTGATATCGAACGCATTGTAACGAACATTGTGATCTTCGATATTTCGTCAACAGGAAAAACCGCTGGTGACATCTGTTCAAAATTAAAAGAACATGGCGTGCTGGCGTCGGGTTTTGGCAATGCGATCAGAATGGTTACGCATTACGATGTTTCAAGCGATGATATGGACAAAGCCCTCGATGCATTAAAGGAAATAATAGGCGAGAGCCGGTCTTAATTTGCGGACGACCTTTTATGAAGCTCGAACAACTTCGAAAATTTTGCAGTACGTTTCCGCACGTCACAGAAGACATAAAATGGGGCAGCGACCTTTGTTTTTGCATTGGCGGAAAAATGTTCGCGGTTACGAATGCGGATACTGACGACGGCACCGTTTCGTTAAAATGCACGCCTGAAAAATTTGCCGAATTGACCGAGATCGAAGGTGTGATCCCGGCTCCGTATGTCGCCAGATATCACTGGATCGCGATCGAAAAACCCAACGCGATCGCCGAACGTGAACTTAAGGATCTGATCTCAAAGTCATATCATTTGGTTTTCGATAAATTGCCGGCTAAAGCCCGCAAAGAACTTACTAAATAATGATCATAGCCATTGACGGACCGTCGGGAGCGGGCAAATCCACTCTCGGAAAGATGCTCGCAAAAAAACTTGGGCTTTTATATATAGATACCGGTGCGATGTACCGTGCGGGTGCTCTCGCCATTTTGCAGAGCGGATCTTCCTTGGATGAAGTCGAAAAAGTTACTGCAATTACAAAAGATTCTAAAATAGAACTCGTCGGCGAACCCGATTCTTTAAGAGTTCTGCTGAATGGTAGAGATGTTTCCGCCGAAATTAGAACGCAGGAGGTCGCTAATGCGGCTTCTCTCGTTTCTACGATCTCAAGTGTCAGAAAAATAATGGTCGAACATCAACGGGAGATCGGACTGAATTCTATGGACGGAGCTGTGCTCGAAGGGCGTGATATCGGCAGCGTAGTTTTCCCGAACGCTGATTTTAAATTTTTTCTAACTGCCAAACCTGAAGCTCGAGCTCGCCGACGATTTACCGAAGATACAGCCAAAGGCCGGATCTCCACATTTGAAGATACGCTGCGCGAGATCAACGAACGTGATGAGCGCGATGTTTCACGAGAAGATTCCCCTCTAACGATCGCTGAAAATGCGTCTGTTATAGATACCAGCGAACTTGACCTTACCGAAGTACTCGAACTCATGTTAAATATCATCAAGAACTAGACATCAGTTGACTTGCATCAACGGCGTGGCTATCATTAAAAATTGCTTTTGATATGCTCCCGTAGCTCAGCTGGATAGAGCAACGGCCTTCTAAGCCGTAGGTCGCACGTTCGAACCGTGCCGGGGGCGAGCTTTGTGTCAATATCGCGGACTTGTTTTTACCGGCATCTATCGGTATATTATTCAAGTCTCGCGATATGTCCTGCATATCTAATGGCGGCTATAGTTCAGTTGGTTAGAACGCCTGATTGTGGTTCAGGAGGTCGTGGGTTCGAGCCCCACTAGCCGCCCCATCTTAAAATATCTGATAATATAATTCAATAAGAATTCCACTTCGGAATTTATTTGCAAAAAAAACGAAAATGTTGAGATCCCGACCGTTTACACGAACAGGAACTGAATGTTTTGTTAAATCGAGCTCGCGGTTTTATGTCGCGCCCGAACCGTTCTTAAAAAAAGGAAAGATCATGAAAATTTTCCGATCCCTCTTATTTTGTGCATTTACACTGTTTTTTATTGTGTCCGCAATGGGCCAAATGCCGACGGCAAATTATGTGGAAAATGAACTGCTTGTGAAATTCAATACAGGGATGACCGATAAGTTTCAACGATCTGTAAATGCACAAGTTGGTTCCAGCTTCGCAGAAAAGCTAGGTGATACCGGCTGGTATCGTGTAATTCTTCCGGCGGGACTTTCGGCTACGGATGCGGTTGAAAAATTTCTTTCACTTAATAATGTCGCCGAAGCTCAACCCAATTTTTATTATCATTTGGTTGCCACACCCAACGATCCGGGATTTCCGGATCCGGCAATGTACGGGCTTACAAAGATCTCCGCACCACAGGCTTGGGATATCGAGACCGGCAGCTCGTCTGTTGTTGTAGCTAATATCGATACCGGAATGCGTTACACACATGAAGACCTTGCGCCTAATATGTGGAAAAATCCCGGTGAGATAAATGGCAACGGGTTGGATGACGACGGGAACGGTTTTATCGATGATTATTACGGCTATGATTTTCGCTACAATGATCCGGATCCGCTCGATCAGCACGGCCATGGAACACATACCGGCGGTACGATCGGTGCGGCGGGCAATAATTTGCTTGGTGTTGTCGGCGTAAATTGGAATGTCAAGATCATGGCGATCAAGATCTATAGTCCGGCGGCAACCGACACGACATCGGCAATGCTTATAAATGCTTACAATTATGTTCGCTTAATGAAAGAACGCGGTGTAAATATAGTCGCAACAAATAACTCTTACGGCGGATGTAATGAGGCTTGCGGTTATGATAAGGCAACAAAGGACGCTATTGACGCTCTTGGAGATTCGGGTGTTTTGAATGTGTTCGCCGCCGGAAATTCAGGAGTAAATGTCGATATTACACCGGAATATCCCGGAAGCTATAATTCTCCGAGTATTTTGACCGTTGGTGCATCGAATACATCGGATGACCGCGTTTTTAATTATGGCGTTGTTAACGTTGATCTAGCGGCTCCCGGTGTCGGAATTCGCAGCACGACATATAATTCCGATTCCAGCTATGGAAATAAAAGCGGTACATCAATGGCGACGCCGCATGTAACCGGAGCAGCAGCGTTGCTTGCAGCTCATTATCCGAAGATGTCCGCGGCTTCAATAAAGGCGACATTAATGAACACGGTCGATCTTTTGCCGCAGTGGAATGGTGTGGTAAAAAGCGGCGGCCGATTGAACATTTTTCGTGCCTTGCAGCAGCCAACCATTTGTTCGTTTCAAGTATCTCAATTAGAATTGCATCCAAGGACAAAAGGCGGGTATTTTACTATTAACGTTTCTGTAGCTGCAAATTGTGATTATTCGGTAAAAAGTAACGTAAATTGGATCCATTTGGAAAATAATACTCCGTTAAGCGGAAATGGATCGGTTACTTTTCGTGTCGGACTCAATTCCCGAATAACACGAACAGGTACGGTCAAGATCGCTGATAAGATAATTACCGTGACGCAGACACGCGGGCAATAATGACTATTTTTGGTGCGATCCGCATCTTGCGGATAATTAATATTTAACATCCGTTAAATTATTGTTAAAGCAGGCAAATATCTTGCAATATATGGATAAATAGATGTATATTTGAAGTTCGTTCGTCCTCGCATCGCGAGTGATCGCGAAACTTCGATACGACTTAGTTTTATTAAGGACAATCAAAATGACAAAATTTTTAGCTGCGGCTGCCACTTTTGCCGTATTAACCATGATCATTGCATCTACAGTTTTTTCGCAGACCAGTCTGCGCAATGCAATGGATACGGACGCTGACGGAAGAGCGGATTTTTCGGTTTTTCGGCCTTCAAATAATGTTTGGTATATAAACCAAAGCGGCGGCGGATTTTCTATCCAAACATTCGGTTTGGCGAACGAAGATTTTATTACACCCGGCGATTATGACGGCGACGGAAAAGGCGATATTGGTGTGTGGCGTGATGTGAACGGGATCTGGTATCACTTGAACAGTTCGGACGGCACGTTTTCCGCCACCCAATTCGGGATCTCCGGAGACGAGCCGGTAGCACGGGATTTTGATGGTGACGGCAGAACCGATCACGGAATTGTTCGCCGTACTAACGGCACTATGGTTTGGTATGTCCTTAAAAGCCATGACAATTCTTACATGGTTCAACAATTTGGACTTTCGAGCGATTATATAGCACCGGGTGATTATGACGGTGACGGCAAATTCGATATTGCGGTTCAGCGTCCGGGTGCCACAGCCTCTTCCCAAAGCATTTTTTATGTCTATCAGAGCAGCAATAGTGCAGTTAAGGTCGTTGCTTGGGGTGTCGGAAACGATCTTGTCGTTCCCGGAGATTATGATGGTGATCATAAAACCGATTTCGCAATTCTTCGAGAAGGCGCGACACCGACCTCATCTTTAGTATGGTTCGTTCTGCTGAGCAGTAACGGTCAGGCATTGGCTGTTCCTTTCGGAACAACAGGTGATGATCTAAATGCTCAAAATGATTACGACGGCGATGGAAAGACGGATATCGCAATTTGGCGAAACAGTACAGGACAATTCTGGGTCCGCCGCAGCACGGACGGTGTTTATACAGCGACACAATGGGGAGTTCCAAATGACTATCCCGTCGCTAGTTATGACACCCATTAATTTGTTTTATTCTTAAGAGTAAATTAAGCCGGCGGCTTTCATGCCTCCGGCTTTTTTTGTATCTTTGATTTAATAGTTTTTTAATATCCGGATGATTACATCGACAAACTACGCAAATATTTTCCTAAAACGAAAGATCGTAATTATAGGCGATCTTGTAGCCGACCAATTTTTAAAAGGAACGATCTCACGCGTATCGCGCGAGGCTCCGGTTTTCATACTTCGTCATGATGAAACGGAAACCCGCTGCGGGGCAGCGGCCAACGCGGCAGTGAACATTGCATCGCTTGGCGGCACACCTATATTGATCGGACTTGTAGGAAATGATAATAACGGCGAACTACTTATTTCTTCGCTTAAACAAAATAACGTAGATATTGAAAATGTGATCGTCGACGACAACCTTACGACCACAACCAAAGTACGTGTCCTGGCAGGACAGCAGTATGCCGGCAAACAACAGGTCATCCGTATAGATTATGAGAACAGGGCGGCGATAGATCCAACTACAATCACCAAATTACTAACAAAGCTGCAGGCCGCAAGCCAAGATGCGGACGCTATCATTATATCCGATTACAATTACGGTGTAGCAAATCCCGAGATCGCAGCGGCAGCAAAAGTGGTTTCCAGAGAAAGTAATATACCTCTTATAATAGATTCGCGTTTTAATTTAGAGGATTTTCACGGAGCGACTTCGGCTACACCGAACTTGGATGAGTTTGAACAGCTTGGCGGCAAAGATCTCAGCGATATGCAGTGTGATGAGATCCGTGAACGCCTTGGGTTCGGATCTTTGCTTGTTACATGCGGTAATGAAGGTGTTCTTTTGCTCGAAAAAGATAAACCGCCATTGCGGTTAAAAGCCGTCGGTTCTCTTGAACCTGTTGATGTGACCGGAGCCGGCGATACGGTTATTGCGGCATATACGCTTGCTATCGCATCGGGGTCGTCGTTCGCCGAAGCAGCCGGGATCGCTAATCATGCCGGCGGCATCGTTGTCATGAAAAAAGGAACCGCAAGCGTTCGGATCGATGAATTGATCGAATCTCTAAAAACCGGATCGTCGGAAAAAACTCAAGCATAGTTATGCTCGAATCCTTTGCACCGATCTACAGTCGGGACCAACTTGTGAAAGCCGTGAACGAAGTGAAAGCGTCGGGCCGAAAGATACTGCTCGCAAATGGCTGTTTTGATATTTTTCACGCCGGTCATATACGTTATCTTGCCGGGGCAAAAAGCCTTGGCGGTTTTTTGATAGTCGGTATCAATTCAGATAAACAGGTTAAAGATCTTAAAGGCGAGAACCGGCCGTTTACCTCTGAAAGCGAACGGGCAGAGATCATCTCAGCACTCCGGTTCGTCGATGCGGTTACGATATTTGATGAACCGACGGTAAAGGAATTGATACTTGCGATACGTCCTGACATTCACGCAAAGGGAACCGATTATACAATAGACACTGTTCCGGAGCGAGAGATCGTACAAAGTATCGGCGGCCGCGTTGCTATCGTCGGTGATCCGAAAGATCATTCGTCAACGGATATGATCGCAAACATTAACCGGTCAAGATAACATGTGGCGTTCTCGTTCAAAAAATGAATTGGTCATTGAGGTTTGGGAAAAGCTTGATTGTGAGAATGTCGGCCGGACAGAGATCGAATCTATTGTCGAAGCTGTAAAAGCTCACTTTGGCGAATCTGCTGTAGATACTCCGATGACGATCGCCAGAAAACTTGCGGATGAAGGAGCCGAACTTCGCCATTCGGAGTTGATGGAACTTCATTTGGAACATTTCACAGATCTTAAATATGAAGTTGTATTTCGTAATATACTGAATATATCCGATCTTGGTTCGGCAAAAAAGACAATAAGAGATCTTGAAAATCTCCGAAAAAAATTTCTGAGCGACGAGGACAAAAAGGGATTAGAACTTGTAAAAAAAGCAGGTAGAAAAGCTCGAGAAATTTTGTCGGCAGATAATAGTTTAACCGCAAGAGAGATCAACGAATGGTTTCGGCTTTGGCTTCAATCGCCGGAACTTTTTGAGAATTGGATAAAATTACGTGTCGCCTCGGTAGAGTATAAGGGTCTTTTCGATAAATAAAATGCACCGATTTTACGTTCCCAATATTTCTCTTACCAACAGTTCATTTGAACTCAACCTAGAGGAAACGCGGCATCTTCGCGATGTTCTCCGGCTTAAACCGGGTGCCGTCATAAATGTTTTTGACGGAAATGGCAACGAATATGAATCTGAGATATTTGAGATCGGAAAAAAGACCACACTCGCAAATATCTTGCGGCAAATCGATCCGTCATCGTCCGAATCACCGCTTTCTATAACATTGGCCGTTGGCCTTCTTAAAGGTGATAAATATGACCTCGTACTTCAAAAAGCCGTCGAACTTGGAGTAAAAACCTTTATTCCAATGCACACTCATCGTTCGGAAATGAAAGTTAATGAAGCTGAAAAACGAACGGAGAGATGGCGAAAAATTGCCGTTGAAGCTGCAAAGCAATGTGGCAGAGCTACGATCATGACGGTAGAAGATCCGATGATATTTAATAAATTAGTGGGTTCAGAGATCGCCGGGCGGAAAATAATGTTTGCGGAGGAAGGCGGCGGAAAGTTCTCACAGATCGAAACGGCTGATGAACTGACAGTTTTGATCGGCCCAAAAGGCGGATGGGAAGCCGAAGAGATCGATCTGGCAAAAAGATCTGATTTTATTGCTGTTACTTTTGGCGGCCGTATTCTGAGGGTTGAAACAGCCGCGATAGCAGTTTGTTCGATCTTACAACATCGGTTTGGCGATATGAATTAGTCTTCGGGATCCGTATTGTTTTGTTGTTTCTTTGGCTTATAATAAGCATCACCGCGACGCTGCAATTTACCTTTTTCGCCAAGAGCGGCAATGACCGAATCAAGCACTTCTTTATTATCGACCTTAAAGCTCATGGTCCCGATCGTGTCCATTTCCGGATCATCAAATCTAATAACCAAATATCTGCGTTTTTCTTTAATAAAGCCTCCCAAGATAGCACCGGGCAAAGGAATATGACGAACCACATTTCCTGTCGTTGATGTTACAGATTGAGATTGCGGATAAACGGTCAAAAGCCCGCCATATGGCAAGCCGAATAATTCCTTTCCTTCTTCATTAAAAAAAACAAGACGACTGTTGGCATCATCAAACTTCAGTTTTCCATCAATTTTATCGCTATGGCCAAAGAAGCCGCCTTGATATTTTGCCTCAAAAGATTCCGGAGCAGGTTTTACGCTGTCCGGTGTCGAACGATCCATCGGACGCGGCTGTGCAGCAATCGCGAACGCACATACCGAGATCGAAAAAAGTACCAGTATTATTTTTTTCATTTATTTAACCTACGTAGCGATAGACGCTTTCCAACGTGAAATGTTGTCAGCCGGTAGCCGATAATTTATCGGATCCCCGATATTCTTCAAGCCTTTGTTCGGCGATCTTTACATATTCCGCGGATATTTCAGAACCTATCCAACGCCGATCCAATAATTGAGCCATCTTCGCCGTCGTTCCGCTTCCCATAAAACAATCGTAAACAAGCTCGTCTTTATTGGTCCAGGTTCTTATTTGATCCTCGACAAGCTTTTCCGGAAAGATCGCCGGATGCTGAAAAGCTATCTTATCTTTCGAGGAGGAAGTACCGACGTTATAACCAAAAATATTCGTGACCTTTCGTTCGGATTTGATCTCGCGGCCGATGTCTTCATCTGGTACGTTTCCACGACCCTTGCCAGTAATGCGAAATGCAGTTATCTTCTGCCCAGCAGATTTAGTCGGCTCGGTTATTGGATTGAATGTCTTCGGCTTGCCTTTACTGAAACAGAACATATATTCAAAAGCCTGTCGATAGCGAAGTCCGCAGTCGCTCGGTATCGGATTGTTCTTTGCGTAGATCATAGTATCGTGAACGCGAAAACCGGCAGCTTCAAATGTAAGAGCGTGTTTAAAACTGGAAAGTGTCTCGCTGCCGTTAACAGTGCGGTCTCCGACCACCCAAATAACAACACCGCCGTCCTTTGTTTTATCAAATAGGCTGTCGGCAATTTCTTCTATCGGGAAATGGTAGCCGTTGTAATCTCGCAGATCGTCATACGGCGGCGAAGTTATGGTCATATCGATAAGATCGTCCGGCATTCGATCTAATGTTTCGATACAGTTCTCTTGATAGATTTTGTTAAATTCGATCATGAAATTTAGCGTATTCCGCCGATCGTTCGCTGCCATTTTAGATTTTGGCTAAGTAGTTCGAAACGTTTACGATCTGCCGCAGGACAACTTTTTACTAGGAAAGCAATGATGGTTTCCAATAACGGTACAGCAAGGTTTCCAGCATTTGCAACTATTTGCGAATAATAGTGCATTTGCATATTTCCGCTGCTGTCAGTATGGAATTTTCGCACATTTTCATCACTCAGGCGTTCGACATAGTTTCCCGGTTGGATTATTTGACGGGGCACGCCATGTGAGATAGAACCATTTTCATCCAAAATGCCCAGAAGCAAAATGCCAATCAAAACTCCTTGCTCACTTAAGAAATCCGGAGTAAATGTTTGAGTTGACGGTGCCGGGCTCAACCGAGGGCCGGCATTTGCATACTCCGGGTTTATCAATTTCGAATCATAAATTATCCCGATCATTTGTTCGGTTTCAGTTTTGACCGAAACGAAATCGGCAAAGCCAACATCGGTTTGCTTTGGCGGAGAATCGACATCGAATTCATCGATGACACGGCCAATATAATCTATGTGTGAATTAGAGCTTACGATCCTTGCGATCTTCATAGAAAATTTATATGTTGCGTCCGAGTTTCGGCACCGCAAAAAGCAGCCACCAAAGGAAAATATGTATGCAGAATAATACTATACTCATTATTATGCTTTGAACCGAGCGCTGATAACCATAGTGCTGTTCATCATTATAACTTCTGTACAAACCAAATAAGCCAAAGACAAATGAGAGCGGCGTGAAGATTATTCCTAAATACGGAACCATTGCATAGACAGCGCAAGCCCACGCCATTTCGGCGGCGGTATTATCCCGCATATCGAAAAGGGTCTCCGTTTTATGCGGCCTGCTATTATCTTCTCCTGCTTTTGCTCGCATTTTTTCGTGAAACGTTAAAACCGAAATCGCCGCGTCCGGCAAAACTCTGAAGCGACCTGAAAAATATATCTCTGTCACGGCCTGCGATCACAGCCATTTGATCCGCGGATTCAAGCGGATACGGGTATCCGAGTCCGATGATGCATTCAGCTCTTATGACATCCAGGATCTCATTGAGCAGGCCTTTTTCATAAACCCACACCGGAAGATCCAGCCTTGCCGGTACCGAATCAGAGGCAGTTGCCAAATAGACAAATCCGATCGTGGATCGTGCTGTTGTTTTATCAAAAAAACTATCCAAGCCTCTTCGTTTAGAATAACAAAAACAGCTTCGATAACCCCATTTATTTAAAATTCCCTGCTTTTCAAAACCTAATAATGAACCATCGAAAAGGTTTGCCGGACTTCGCTCTTTGCCGGGATCAGCGATATCAAGCATTTTCAGTATGTCGCGTGAAAAGCTTCTGGCGACATATCCAACAACTGGAACCTGTGTTTCCAATGAAAGTTCTACAAGACCGATCGTTGCTTTTAACAAGCTTTGTTGAAGACCTTTTTGTGAAAATGGAACGAGTAATGGGTTATCAAAAAATGCCAACGGCATTCGTTCATTTCTATCTTTCCAGCCTTTATGTTTTTTCAAAAATTCACTAATCCGGAATATCTCTCCTAAATATCGTCGTTCTTCGACACGAATATCAGGATTCATTGGCTCTTCCTGATCCTTTATCAGATCAGTAGGCGTTAATATCTCGAAATGTGCATTCTTTTCAAATTTAACCGAGGCATCATGCGGATTTTCAAACCAGCCGATCTGTATTGCCGCAATTGGAACCGAAGTTTCTCCGCCTGCATAAATTTGACTTCCATCGGCGGCAAATGTTGTTCGCTTATCAAGTACTTTGCCGGCCCATTCACGAGCATGTTCATGATTTGCCCAGCTTTCACTAAATTGAAAAACAAATGATCCATTGGTGATGAGCTCATCACCGGGCAAGGCTCCGCCGTCATCGATCTTCGCTACTTTGGGGAGCAGTTCTTTGGCATTGGTCGAAAAATGTTCTAATGAATCACGGTAAGAAGCAAGGTTGGCATTTTTCTGGATCGAAAAAACCCGAAAATCTTCAGCTTTAAGCTCGAGTTCTTCATTTAGCTTTTTGGCAAAGAGCATATCTTATTGCACAGACCATTTTTCGAGAAACTTTAATAAAAATCCATTTTCAGATAATTCTGATTCATTCTCTAAAAATGCGCGGAAATCCTCTTGTTCGTTGATATATTCTTCTTCTGTAATTCGGCCGCAAAAATGTACGAACCTTAACCAAACTAAATATGTGTTCAGCGTGTCGATACGGTTATATTCGACTATGCTTTTCAGGTCACCTACCAGCCAAAGATCGACGACCTGAGCACCGTCCACATCCAATTTACCGGGAAATCCGCAGAAACGAGCGACCTCGTTCAACCGCGGTGCCATTGCTCCACGGGAAAAATAGTTCATTAGATCAACGTGCCATTCACCGTTCCGCGAATCAAAATAATCGCGTCCTTCCCACGGTTTTCCGGGTCGTGTACAAAAAGAAGGGGCAGCCACTTCGTTCACCAACGCACGCTGGATCAAAACCTGAATATCGGAAATTGAGGAATTATAACCTACTAGCTGCGGCTGTCTTTCACCAATAAAATATAAGAAACGCTCGATCAAATATGCTTCGTCAGAGGCGGCTCGGTCGGCCGGAATGGTCGGCAGGGAACTGAGTTTGAAATCGACAGTTTTTTTTCCGTTGCGATAAACCACACGGCGAGATAAGAACGCGATAGAAACGATCCGCGAAAAAAGATATTTAACGAACGGCCTCTGAACCTCGTCACAATATCCAGGAGAATTTTCCCAGATCTTTTGCATTGCTTCGAGTTCGGTCGTTTCATCCGGCAGATCGTACATCCGTTTCGCTCCGGCAGCATCCGGAACCCATTCAAGATCATAAAAGAGCGTGAGTTCGTGAAGTTCGTGTTTGAGCATTTTAAAGTGAGTTTATCACAAGCGGAATATTGATTCGAGAATGTGAATAAACGAAAGTGCGAACAAAACGAAATCGTTGAACTATAACCTAAATGGTATTTATATTACTTTGCATACAGCAGGAATAACACTCTAAACCATACAAATAAAAGATATTAAGGTTTTGGCACAAGCTTTGCTTTGTATAACGGCGTGAGGGCAAAAGCTTTCAAAACGTCCAGAAAAAGGAGAAGTAAAATGAGAAAATATATAGCAACATTCGTAATGATGACAATGGTCGCGGTTATGGTACCTTTTATGGCGACATCGGCTGACGCCCAGACTCGAAGATATACGCGAAACCAAACACGTTATTCGAGAAGTTATAAAAAGCCAAGTGTTTACAGCAAACACCGTAATCTTATCAACATAGGTATCGGAACCGGTGCCGGAGCATTGATCGGAGCTTTGGTCGGTGGTAAAAAGGGAGCACTTATTGGAGCAGCAGCCGGAGCCGGCGGCGGAGCACTTTACACTTATGTGCTTAACAAGAAAACCAAACGTTATGAACGCATTTACTACCGACGTTAATAGAAAAGTCAGTATGATCTGACATCCCACATAAAACCGTGAAGAGTGAAAAGCCCTTCACGGTTTTATTTTTAACCGATCTTTTCGCCGATCATATAAACGACAGGTTCATCACCAACGACGCGTGCGGTGTGATATGTTTCAGCAGGCATATGATCGCGGTCGCCTGCCGAAAGCTCAAATGCGGAATTCCCAACAGTGATCTCGATCGTTCCGGATATAACCCAATGCGATTGTTCTTCTCCATGTTTATGCATGCCGTAAGAAGCTCCCGGACGATCGCACCAATGCATTACTCGATAACCTTCACGTTCGAGTTCATGTCGGAGCTGTGCTGGATTTGGTTTATACGGTTTGTTCCATTTTTCGATTCTGTATCCCGGATTCATAAACAATACTTTATATCGAGCGGCTTATAATGCATAGCTATTGGAGGCGATCAAAACACCGGCTATTCTTTGACGAGCGGCGATAGTATTGATCGGTGAAGCGTTTTTAGTAAAACGTTTCAAAGCCATTAAAAGTGTTCGAGCTTCGTCGCCTTCGGCCATCGCCGCTATTGTATTGCGGGCTTTCATTTCGATCTGTTGGATAGCATCGTTGCAAAAGACACCGGCAATATCGATATAACGTCCGGCAGCTTCTTCGCCTTTAGCCGCTGCTATTTTTTTAGCGCGAAGTACCGCAGTTTCCATTTGATACGCATCCATTATCACATCGGCGATGTTGATCAATATTTCCTGTTGTTCCTGCAAAGCCAACTTATATTTTTGAGCCGCAGTTCCAAGCAGCATTAAGGCTATCTTTTTTGCCTTTGCGGCGAGTGCCGATTCCCCGGCTAATAGACCGGCATCCGTTTCGAACGACAATTGCGGATTCAAAATTTCATCCTGCAAAGCCTTTGCCGCTTGAATTATTCCGATCCGGCCTTTCATAGCACGTTTCATCAACTGTCCGGGAATGAGCAATCGGTTGATCTCGTTCGTGCCCTCAAAGATACGATTGATACGCGAATCGCGATACGCTTTTTCCGCCGGATAATCAGCGGAATATCCATAGCCTCCGTAGATCTGAACCATTTCATCAACAACGTAATCCAAAGCTTCCGAACATGCCACCTTGTTTATGGAAGATTCGATCGCATACTCTTCGATCGACTGAAGCTTCTTGGCGCCATCGGCTCCGTCGCCGATAAGAGCATCGATCATCCCAACAGTTCGGTAAGTGATCGATTCGGCGATCCAAGTTCTGATGGCCATTTGGGCTAATTTATGTTTGATCGCACCAAAAGATGATATCGGCTTGTCGAACTGTCGGCGTTCATTGGCATATCTGATCGCTTCGTGTATAGCTAATTTCATTCCGCCGGAAGCCGATGCGCCCAATTTAAATCTGCCGACATTCAAAATATTGAACGCGATCTTTGCGCCGTCGCCAACGCTGCCGATAAGATTCGAAACGGGGATCTTTGCGTCCGACAATATAATAGGCGTTGTCGATGACGAGCGAATACCCATTTTATGTTCTTCGGCGCCGGGTCGACAATTTTCGCTTCGTTCGACGACAAATGCAGAGAACTTTTCTTTTTCACCGTCAACCTTTGCGAAAACGATATAAACATCGGCGAAACTTCCGTTCGTGATGAACATTTTTTCACCGTTCAAAATATATTCTGTGCCGTCTTCGCTTAATTTTGCATTGGTTTTTGCGCCAAGCGCGTCCGAACCCGAACCGCTTTCGGTCAAACAGTACGCCGTAATAACCTCACCGGAAATTATCTTTGGGATCCACTTTTGTTTTAACTCGTCAGTAGCAAAATATAATATAGGCAGCAGTCCGATCGAAGTTTGAGCTCCGAATGTTGTGCCAAATCCGCCGGAACGACCCATCATCTCTGCGATCACGGCTCCTGTTACTTGATCTAGCTCCAAGCCCCCATATTCTTCGGGTATGGTCGGGCCTAAGAGGCCGAGTTCGCCTCCTTTTTTTACAAGTTCGCGCGAAACATCCCATTTATGATCCTCCATTTCAGCAAGCCGCGGCCGAACCTCATTATCAACAAAAGCACGAGTGGTTTCCGCGATCATCTTTTGTTCGTCGCTGAAATCTTCAGGTGTAAATATTTCCGCTACGTCGGTATCAACGATCAAAAATTCGCCGCCTTTCATATAATCTTTTTCCATTTGTGTTTCCATAGTTCTAATGTAATTTATTATATTGAATGAATGCTCATTCAGTCAACGGACCATCTCCTGATCACCACCTGCTATTTTGCTTGACAATTAATTTGTAGGAAGGCAAGATAGCCTGGCAGATCACACCATCTTTACGGGAACGTATAAGATCATTGTCAAAACCGGTCAATATAAGTTCTAATTAAAAAACAATGAGAAAACTAATTTTTATTTTAATGATCTTTGCTTTTACGTCCATTTCTTCGATCGAAGCTTTTGCTCAATCGAAAGAGGGTGATACTCCGCAGTATAAATTACTTGCCACACGACGTACCGGCACTATGCAAAAAGAGATCGACGAGGTCGCGTCTCAGGGTTATAGGATCTTGGTTGGATCGCCGACAAGCGGTACGGAAATGGCTGTTTTTCTGTCACGAGAAGGCACACCCGAAAGCCCTTACAAATACAAACTGTTAGCAACAACGCGAACAGGCACGATGAATAAAGAATTGAATGAGATGGCGGATCAAGGGTATCGATTAATACCCAGCACAATGATCGCGAAGACTCAGATGCTGGGCGGTGTTGAGATAGTCATGATAATGGAACGTCCGCCGGTGCCGACAAAGCAATATGAATACAAACTTTTGGCCACTACACTACATCGACTTTGCAAAAAGAGGTCACCGAAGCCCAAAACGCAGGATTCAAAATAGTAGGAATGGTAAGCCGCGGTGAGCATATGGTGGTCATGGAACGCGAGACTGAAATACTAAAACAATAATCCGCGGCCCACGGAAGCTCTAAAACGCATCCAATACTTTAACCAAAGTTTCGGCGGTCATTAGTTCGCTGATGTTCTCTACGAAATCTTTATTGGCTGCCGTTGTGCTGGCAATGCCGTTCTTGAGCAGTACCGGAAAATAATCCAGGTCTTTGGCACCGCGATAGGTCGAAAGCACGCAGTATTCGGCGCAGAAACCTGTCACCACAACGGTGTCTATTTCTTTTTCTTTCAATATCTTATCCAATTCAGTTTTGTTAAAGCTGTTACCGTAATGCTTATGTATGCGAATACTGTCCGATTTCGGCGTTAACGAATCGATGAATTCGAAGCCTTCTGTTCCCGGTACAACACCGTCATCTTCATCCACATCCTGCACCCAAATAATTGGTAGGCCTTTTTCTTCAAATTTTGGCAGAACGTGATTTATGTATTCGGCGGCGGATTCCATTTGCTGAACGATATCGCCAACATAAAACGCCTTCTGCATATCAATTACCATTATTGCTGCTTTCATAATCTTTCAAATATTCCGGCTGCGCCCATTCCGCCGCCGACGCACATTGTGACCATTCCGTAACGAGCGTTGCGGCTTTTCAATTCCTGCAAAATAGTCGCGGTAAGTTTGGCTCCGGTACAACCTAATGGATGGCCGAGTGCGACGGCTCCGCCATTGACATTGACCTTTGCCGGATCCATTTCGAGGACCTTCATAACCGAAAGTCCTTGTGCGGCAAAAGCTTCGTTAAGCTCGATCACATCGATCTGATCGAGCGTCAATCCGGCAAGTTTCAGAGCTTTTGGTATGGCATAAACCGGTCCGATGCCCATTTCTTCGGGCAGACAGCCTGCCGTTGCGAACGAAATAAAACGAGCAAGCGGCGTTAATCCGAGTTCGGCGGCCTTGTCAGCCGACATCACAACCGTCGCCGCAGCACCATCGGACATCTGCGAAGAATTTCCGGCGGTTACCGTTCCTTTTGCGTGAAAAACAGGCCGCAGTTTCGCAAGTCCTTCCAAAGATGTATCAGGCCGTGGGCCTTCGTCCGTTTCGAACACGATCTCTTTCTGAAGTACGCGGCCTTTTTCACCGAGCTCATCAACGCGAACAGACATCGGAACTATCTCGTCTTTGAATTTGCCGTCCTTTATTGCCGCCAGCGCGTTCATATGCGAACCGTAAGAAAATTCATCAGCCTGTTCGCGCGTGATCTCGTATTTTTTTGCTAAATTTTCGGCAGTAAGACCCATGTTCAGATAGTAATCGGGGTATGTGTCAGCAAGATGCGGATTCGGCCGAAACGTATTGCCGCCCATTGGTATCGCGGTCATGGATTCGAGTCCGCCCGCGACTATCGCATCTGCGCCGCCGGTCATAATGCGTTCGGCCGCTAAAGCAATTGTTTGCAAGCCCGACGAACAATATCGGTTGACCGTCATTGCGCTCGTTTCGACCGGCAAGCCGGCAATGATCGCCGCAGTCCGCGCGACGTTCATCCCTTGCGAAGCTTCGGGAAAAGCGCAACCCATTATCACGTCGTCAATCAACGACGCATCAACACCCGCACGCTCCACCGCTTCTTTGATCGCCAATGCACCCATCTCGTCCGAACGCGTATTTTTCAACGTGCCCTTCGGAGCCTTTCCCACAGCCGTCCGCACAGCCGATACAATTACTGCTTCTTTCATAACGTTATTTTCTTCAGCCTACCATCTTCTCCACATATCGGTCGTACTGGCCGGACGAGATGTTTTTAACAACCGTCGCCCGTTTTTCCACGAATATCAAGCATCCGGACATTACCTTTACAGAACCGGCGGGAACAGACATACCGGTGGCATCGCGTTCGTCGGCCTCGGACTTATCCAGGAATGTCTTTGCGGCGGCTTCGAACTGTTCGTTATCCAACCCACGCAATCCGACCAAAGCATATAATCCGCCTTCGGGCGTCGCGTCCTCGATCAATTGTAAAAGTGCTTCTTTCGCATTCGTTTCTTTGATAAGCTGCCTAAGCGCCAATTCACCCTTTGATGTCGTACCGGCATATCCAGTTCCACCCATCGCAAATGTTTCCGTCTCACGAAGTTCATCGTATGCTTTCGTACCGGTATCGGAAAGCTTAATATCCACGCTTCGTCCGTTCTGACCGCTCGCGGAAAATGAGACGCCAACTACAAATACTACAAACCACAATAAATTTTGAAAATAACCGTTCATATTCTTTTTCTCCTTTTAGGACGACAACGGTTAATGTTCAAATTGCCACTTCAACTTCGCTGGCATTGATCGATCGTAATACTGCGGGATCGATCTCCACCAAAAATCCGCGTTTGCCGCCGTTTATAAAGATCTTTTCCAATCCGAATATAGAACGTTCCACATAAACAGAACTTGCAGTTCGCAGGCCGAAAGGCGATGTGCCGCCGAAAATATAACCTGTATATTTCGATGCTTTTTCAGCGGTCGCCGGTTCGACCGATTTCACACCCAAATGCCGTGCAAGATTTTTCGCCGAAACCTCGCAGTCGCCGTGCATAAGCACGATCAGCGGTTTTTTTCCGTTCGTTTCAAAGACCAAAGTTTTTATAACAGCATGTTCATCCACGCCAAGCTGTTTTGCCGATTCGCGCGTTCCGCCGTGTTCGACATAATCATAAAGATGCGGCACGAACTCAACCTTCTCTTCCCGCAAAAACCTGACCGCCGGTGTTATTGGGTAATTCATTTATTTTTGCTGCTACTTCCCGCCAACTCGGCTTGTAAACGCAAGAGATCATCGGCAACATGTCGTCGAGTTTCATCCGAGGTGACAATGTTGATCTTGCTTCGTTCGATGTCCGCAAGAAAGTTCTTTATTTCGTCAACCGTGCCTCCATCAACAAGCATTCGATACAAAGGTCCAATATAAGCGTCGTATTCGTCGATGGCTTCTCTTATACCCTCGATGCCAATGGGATCCCATTCCTCGACCAAAATCTTACGGATGGATTCTTGAATGATCGATGCGTGACGGTTCGGCCTCCTGAGATCGGAACCGTCGAGCGTTTGCGATCCCATCAGGGCAAGGCTCAGTTCCCAGAGTTCTCCCATTTCTCTCAACCGCCCATGAATGGCGTCTTGTGACATATCAGTTCTCATTCATTGCCTCAGTTAACTTTTCGATGTCCGCCAGATCCTGAGTGCGACCGGCGAGTCGCTTCATTTGAATTAGGCCTTCGCGCGAGACAACGAAGGCTTCTCCCTCTCGCCATGCGATCTTTTGTCGACTAGCCCAAAGATTTTGATGCTCCTCGGAGGCCAGCAGAAGATCGAGCGTAATAAGCTGTTTGGTTTCTCTGTCCATCTTTGATATTCGCCGGATCTCGATGTCGAAATGCAGAGGAAGACCTTCGATATCGAAACCATTTGTCTTTGCCACATCCAAAACGCGATCTAGATCTTTAGAAAGGATCAATAGGTCGATGTCCATTGTCGCCCTCGGTAAGCCATGGATCGCCATCGCCCATCCGCCGCAAACCGCATATTCTATTCCGGTCTGGTTCAAGGCGTTGGTTATTGTCTTGAATTCTGTCAAAAGCGTTGTCACCGGCTGACCTCCTTGTGTCGAAAACACGATGTCAAATGGTCATTGACCATTCCGGTTGCCTGCATAAAAGCGTACATTATTGTCGAACCGACAAAGTTGAATCCGCGCTTTTTTAGATCTTTAGAGATCGCGTCAGAAAGTTCCGTTTTTGCCGGGATCTGCGATGACGGAGTTAATTTGTTATTGATCGGTTTACCGCCGACGAAGGCCCAAATATATTTATCGAACGAGCCAAATTCTTCCTGAATTTCGATAAAAGCCTTGGCGTTCCTGACGGCCGAACCAATTTTCAAACGGTTTCTGATAATTCCTTCGTTCAGCAAAAGTTCTGCACATTTTTTTTCATCATATGCCGCTACTTTTTTGACATTAAAATTATCGAACGCCTTTCGATAATTCTTGCGTTTTCGCAGTATCGTATCCCAGCTCAAACCGGCCTGAGCGCCTTCGAGAATTAGAAACTCAAATAACGCGCGGTCATTATGAAGCGGCACGCCCCATTCCGTGTCGTGATATTCAATTCCGAGTTCATTTGTTGCCCAGCTACAACGTCCTTTCATATTAATTTCGTAAAGATTTTCCGGACTTCAGCATCGCGGCGATCCTTTCCTGCGTTTTTCGCGTTCCGCAAAGCGAAACGAATGCCTCGCGTTCCAGATCAAGCAGATATTGCTCCGAAACATATGCTCCATGATTCATATTGCCGCCGCTCATTACATTAGCGAGCTTTGTTCCGATCAAATGGTCGTGTTCTGATATAAATCCGCCCTGTTTCATCATATGCAGAGCCAACTTCATAGCGGCTTGTCCGGCTTCACCCATGACATATATATCATTGCGTTCGACCGGCCGTATATATCCGCTTGCCGCCAAATTTAATACTTCTTGTTTTGCATCGGCGATCAGCCGGTCGCTGTTCATTGAGATGGTATCGCATTCGCGCAAAATGCCGAATGATCTCGCCTCTTGGGCAGATGTCGCGACTTTTCCCATGCCGATCAGTTCAAATGCCTTTTTCAAAAACGCAAGCGGATCCGCATCGGGAATTTTTGCAGCCGCGTCCATTGCCCGCATCGTCATTTCCTTGGTTCCGCCGCCGGCCGGTATAACGCCGATGCCAACTTCAACAAGACCTATATATGTTTCCGCTGCAGCTCTAACACGGTCGCCGTGCAGTGTGATCTCGCATCCGCCGCCGAAAGCATAACCGAACGGTGCGACGACAACCGGTTTCGCCGAATACCGAAGCCGCATTATCGTCCGCTGCAGTTGATGGATCATTAGATTAAGGTCGTCCCATTCTTCTTCCTGAGCCGCCAAAAGCACCATCATTATGTTCGCTCCGGCCGAAAAATGTTCACCTTGGTTTCCGATCACAAGGCCTTCGAAGTTCTTTTCAACTTCGTCGATGGCAAAATTCATCATCGAAACCGTATCGCCGCCGATCGTGTTCATCTTTGAATGAAATTCGAGACAAGCGACACCGTCGCCGATGTCAATAAGCGACGCGCCGGGATTTGCTTTGATCACGCCTGTGCGGTCTTTTATTGATCTGAGTACAAGAATACCCGGCGGATCGTTTACTTCCTTATATTCACCGGCGATCAGATCATAATATGAACGCTTTCCGTTCTCGTATTTATAAAAAGTTTCGGCACCGTCCGCAAGCATTTTTTCGATATTTTGCGGGATCTTTTGGCCTTCGGTTCGCATTCGTTCGACCGAACGTTTCACGCCGACCGCGTCCCAGCTTTCAAAAACCCCGATGGACCAACCGAAACCCCATCTGATCGCGTTGTCTATTTCAACGATGGTGTTCGCGATATCCGGAATGCGGTTTGCCGAATATCGGAATGTTCGCGACATTGTATTCCACAAAAATTCGCCGACACGATCTTCGCCCCAAACAAGCTGGCCGATGCGTGCCGCAGTATCTTCGATGGATCTCGCCGCACCGATGGGATCGAACTTGGTCTTTGTTTGCGGTTTATATTCGAAAGTATTTAGATCAAGTTCTAAGATCTCGGTCTTGCCTTCGGCATTCTTTGTCTTTTTGTAAAATCCGCCATTTGTTTTATCACCCAAAAATTTTAGCTCGACCATTTTTTCGATAATTTCGGGTATTTTGAAAACTTCTCGGTCTTCGTCATCGGGAATTGCGGGATAAAGATTTTTATTGACGTGAGCGAGCACATCCAATCCAACGAGATCCGATGTACGGAAAGTTGCCGACGATGCATGGCCGATGATCTTGCCGGTCATCTGATCGACCTCGGTCGGCGTAAATCCCATAGCGATCATTTCGTGAACGGTTGCCATCATTCCAAAAGTTCCGATGCGGTTCGCGATAAAATTAGGCCGGTCTTTTGCCGGGACGACGCCTTTGCCAAGCCGCTGATCGAGAAAACCGGCGACCTTACAGGCTATTTCGCCCGAGGTTTCTTTGCACGGGATTATCTCCACCAATTTCATATAGCGTGGCGGATTAAAAAAATGTATGCCGAGAAAATGTTTTTTGAAGTCTTCGGAAAAAGGTTCGGCGATCGAATTTATTGGTATGCCGCTTGTATTAGAAGCGATGACGGCTCCGGGCTTTCGATATTTATCGACTTCGGCAAAAAGTTTATGCTTGATGTCGAGATTTTCAACGACCGCTTCGATCACGATGTCGCATTCGCTTATCTTCGGCATGTCATCGGTAAAATTTCCGATGGTGATCAAGCTTGCGTTCGCATCAAGCATAAAACCGGCCGGTCGCGAACGTTTTACCGTTTCGACGCCGGCTATCGCAGTGCGATCTCTAACCTGCGGAGATTCTAGTGTAAATCCGCGTTTTGCTTCGTCGGAGGTTAATCCGCTAGGGACAATGTCCAACAGCAAAACCGGAATTCCCGCATTTGCTAAATGAGCGGCAATGCCCGCACCCATGGTTCCGGCACCCAAAACTGCAGCTTTTCCAATATTCATAATTGATCCAATTTGTCCTTAGTGTTCTCTTCGATGAGAGTATAACCGAATGAATTCATTCGGCAAGAATAGAAAAAAATCACAAATAATAAATTGACAGTTTTTCTATTTCAACACATAATTTCGTGGTTATCCTAATAAGTTCGTTATTGCTGATTTATCCCTGCTTTTTATGGATCATCAAAAGTGATTCGGCGTAACGTTACAGAAAAGACACAAAAAAAAAATTAAATCGGAGATACTGAAAATGAATAAAGTAATTCTTGTGTTACTCGTGTGGATGTTCCTTTGCGCACCGGCCTTTGCACAAACGGCACCCGACACAGCTACTGCCTCATCAAAAGAAGCCGCACCCAAACGTGCGTCATTTCGCCCAACCAAAGACCAGATCAGCGAAGCTCAAACGTTTCTGAAAGCACAGAGTTTGTATAAAGGCGACGCTACGGGTAAATACGATCCGGAATTTCGTACTGCCATCAAAGAATATCAGGGAGCCAACGGCCTCGCCAAAACGGGTCGTTTAAACCGTGCGACGCTTGAGAAAATGGGTGTCGCATTGACTGATGCACAAAAAGAAATTCCGGCAACACCAGATTCTTACGCAGGCTCCGACAACAAAGATGCGGCTAAACCGAAACGCAAAGTTTTTCGAGCCACAAAAACTCAGATCACCGAAGCTCAGGAAAAACTTAAATCCGCCGGGATCTACGCCGGAGAGTCCACAGGAAAGCTGGATGATCCTACACGTGAAGCGGTAAAGAAATATCAGGAATCGAACGGACTTAACGTAACCGGCGGATTGACTCGTGAAACAGTAGAGAAAATGGGAATCGCTCTAACCGACAGTCAAAACGGTGTCCGAGCCGCAGATTCTAAAGATGCTTCTGCAGGCACGGGAAAGAAGCGGTCAATATTCCGAGCGACGAATGATCAGATCAAAGCCGCACAGCAGATATTGATCGGAAGGGGCGATCTTACGGGCGAAACGACCGGAAAGCTTGACGAGCCGACCCGCGACGGACTTAGGAAATATCAAGAAGCAAGTGGTTTGAAAGCCACAGGCACACTTAATCAGGTCACTTTAGAAAAGATGGGAATCGAACTTTCCGACAAACAGAAAGAAAATGCTGCGGCGACAGAGGCCTCAAACTAAAATTTTCGCACTTACATATCGCGAAGCGGCCGAGGCTCTCAGCAGTCGCGGCCGCTTTCAATTTGGTAAGCTTTGCGCTTATATTTGACGCGAGTTATGAAATCAAGTGCTTATAACTCTGTCGCAAATGCTTGTAACTGAGTTAAATGGCATTTACACTTTATCGAACGAAACCTAGCCAGTTTAACGATCAACCAAAATATTATGAGAATATTGAGCTTACTTTTCTTATTGTCACTTTCAGCGGTTCTTGTTTCGGCTCAATCCGAAACTCAAAAGACCAAAGCCTCGGCTGCGATACGTTCCGTTATGGATGAACAGGCCGTTGCCTGGAATAAAGGCGACATCGACGGGTTTATGAAAGGCTACTGGAACTCTGAAAAGCTTGTTTTCGTCAGCGGCGATAAGGTCACATGCGGTTGGCAGCAGACGCTGGATAATTATAAAAAAAGTTATACTTCAAAAGAAAGAATGGGCACGCTGACGTTTTCAGATCTGGAAATAAACGTTCTTTCCAAAGACGCCGCCGTTGTGCTGGGAAGCTGGTCGCTGGAGCGCGCGGGCGATCATCCGCACGGAAAATTTACACTCACGTTCCGAAAGCTGAAAGAAGGCTGGCGGATAATAATTGACCATACAAGTTGAAATAGGTTGAAGTAAAAGACATTCGCTACTGATCAAAATATGAAACGAAACATTTCGCTGGCCGCCGCATTTCTCGTCCTGATTCTTGCCGCATTTTCGAACGCGCAATCGCCGCCTATCGAAAAATATCTGAGCATCCGTGCGTCGTCTTCGCCGAGCTTTTCGCCTGACGGAAAAACGATCGCCTATCTTTCGAACGCGACCGGCACGCGTCAGGTTTGGCGCGTCGATTCCGGCGGTCTGGAAAAGCCGATCCAGCTCACGCATTTTGACGACAACATAAGCTTCGTTCGCTGGCTTGGCGACGGCAGCGGCATCATTTTCGGAATGGCAGCGGGCGGCAACGAAAATACACAGTTCTATTGGATGCAGCCGGACGGAACGGCGGTCGAAAAACTCACCGGCGATGCGACGATCCGCAATAATTTCGGCCGCGTATCTTCGGACGGCAAAACGATCTACTTCACATCCAACAAACGAAACCGCAATTTTTTCGACGTCTATTCGATGGATGTCGGAACCGGAAAAACCACGCTGCTTTATCAATTTGACGGGAATGCGAGCATCTCCGCCGTGAACGATGCCGAAACAAAGATCATCGTTTCGCGAAGCGGGACTAGATTTAGCCTGGACAACGATCTTTACCTGATAGATCTGAAAACGAAGAAGGAAATTCACCTGACGCCGCATGACGGAGCTTCCGAATTCGGCAGCGTTAGATTTCTTGCCGACGGAATTCTTTTTACAACGAATGACGGCCGCGAATTTGAAAACCTGGCTCAAATGCGGAAAAAGAACGCCGCTGGTGACGATTGGTCGGCGGAAAATCGGACAACCGATATTATCGACGGATCAGATAGCGATATCGGCGGTGTGGCGATGAACGACGGCGCCGGCATAATGGCGTACACGGCGAATGTCAACGGTTATTCTGATGTTTACCTACGAAAGATCGAAACGGACGGAAAACCGCTCATCTCCGTAATCGACAAAGATGCGACAAAGGTCGCTCTTCCCGGAAAAGGCATCGCAAGCGGGCTGACGTTCTCGCCGGACGAGAAAAAACTTGCGTTCACGTTCAGCGCTCCGAACCGCACCGGCGACATTTGGGTTTATGATCTTGCGTCAAGAAAATTAACTCAGGTAACGCAAAGCGACCTCGCCGGAATCGACGAGAAAACATTTATTGAACCGCGGCTGATCAAATATAAAACATTCGACGGCCGGGAAATTCCGGCTTGGTATTACACTCCGCGAAAAGCGGATCGTCTTCCTGAAGGAACCAAGTTTTCAAAAGTGAATTATTCGGTGGGATCGGAATTAACGCCAAATGCTCCGGTTATCGTTTCCGTTCACGGCGGACCCGAAGGCCAGGAACGTCCCGGCTTTAACGCTCTGTATCAATATTATCTCTCTCGCGGTTACGCGATCTTGGCTCCGAACGTTCGCGGTTCGACCGGTTACGGCAAAACTTATTCGCATCTTGACGACGTAGAAAAACGCGAAGATTCCGTACGCGATCTTGCGGCTGCGGCCGATTGGCTAACCACAAAAGGCGGTGCGGACAAGAAACGCATTGCTATTATGGGCGGAAGCTACGGCGGTTATATGACGATGGCGGCGATCACACTCTATCCCGATCTTTGGGCCGCGGCGGTCAACACTGTCGGCATCGTAAATTGGGAAACGTTCCTGATGAACACGTCGGGTTACCGCCGCCGCCAACGCGAGGTCGAATACGGAAGGCTCGATAAAAATTTGGAATTTTTGCGTGGCATTTCGCCGATACAAAAGGTAGATCGCATCAAAACGCCGCTGTTCGTTATTCACGGAAAGAACGATCCGCGTGTGCCCTTTACAGAAGCCGAGCAGATCGTTTCGCGGCTTAAAAAACGCGGAGCGGTCGTCGAATACAAACTTTTTAACGACGAAGGCCACGGCATTTCAAAACTCAAGAACCGCCTCGAACTTTATCCGCTCGTCGCCGATTTTCTGGATAAATATATGAAGCCCGAAACGGTTGCGGCGACCGCTGCGGCAACAACTCGTTACGGTCTTTACGGAAAAATGCGCGTTAAACCCGGAATGCGCTATCGCGTTGCAGAGATCCTTTTGCGCGATGTCGATGAGCTAAAAGCGATCGGCTGCCAGACGTATATCGTGACGTTCGATAAGGACGATATGAATGCGATCTGGGTGATGGAAGTTTGGGATTCGGAAGAGGCTCATGATGCATCGCTGAAACTGCCGTCCGTCCAACAGGCGATCAAAGAAGCGATGCCGATGCTCACCGGAGAATTCAGCCAGACAAAACTTGATGTCATTGGCGGACTCGGTATTCCGAAATAGATCAGGTTCCCGCACATTGGAACTTGTTCCTATTCACGCACAGTAGTTTTGTATATAATTTGCATATGGAATTAACTGTTGCGATGACCGGTGCTTCCGGAACGGTCTATGCGAAACGGACGCTGCAGCTTTTGGCTGAAAGCGGTGCGGTCAAAACAATTAATCTAATAATGTCGGGAACTGCGGCGGTTGTCGCACAGGTCGAAACCGGAGCGAATCTTCGCAAACCTTCGCTCGATTCGATAAACGAATGGCTTGGTTTTGATGCTGATTCCAAACTGATCCGATATTGGCGATTGGATAATTTCGCGGCGAAGCCTTCGTCCGGTTCGAACAAGCAAATCGGAATGATCGTCGTGCCGTGTTCAATGGGAACGCTTGGTGCGATCGCTTCCGGTGCGGGCACGAATTTGATCCATCGTGCCGCCGATGTTTGCCTAAAAGAACGCCGAAAACTCGTTCTCGTTCCGCGTGAAACTCCCTATAATGCGATACACCTGGAAAATATGCTGCGGCTGACCCATGCCGGAGCTGTGATCTTACCCGCAAGTCCGGGCTTCTATCACCGTCCTACAAATATCGCCGAACTTGTCGATCACCTTTGTTTCCGTATTTTAGATCAGTTCGACATTCCGCATTCGAAAAATACCGAATGGACAGGCGGCGAAATTTCAGAAGGATAACTATGAAAAATTTTATTGTTATTTTATTTGTCGCGGTTTTTGCAGTTGGCGGGATGGCTCAGGAAAAATATTTGAAGCCGGTTGACGAAGCGGCCAAAGATCCGTCTTTTGTTGAATTTCGGACAAAACTTATCGCAGCGGCGGAACGAAAAGACACAAAATATGTGATGGCCGCGATGGATCCGAAGATCGAGCTATCTTTTGGCGGACACGTCGGAGCAGCGGATTTCAAAGAATTGTGGAAGCCGGATTCAAAGAACAGCCTTTTTTGGAAGGAATTTCTAACGATATTAAAAAATGGCGGAAGTTTTGGCGAAGACACAGGCGATGACGTATCGCGGTTTTTTGCCCCTTATACTTACAGCGAGTTTCCTGACGATCCTGAGATCGATATGTTTCGCGACGGAATCGTGATAGGAACAGATGTTAATCTGCGTGAAAGCCCCGATACTAAAAGCAAGATCATTGGAACTTTGTCGCATAATATCGTGAAGATCGACTTTGAAAGATCGGTTTTGAAGAAAAATCCGGCCGGGATCGATTACGCTTGGTATAAGATCGAAACTTTTGGCGGAAAAAAGGGCTTTGTCAGCGGCGATTATATTCGCGGCGGCGTAGATTACCGCATAGGTTTCGAAAAGAAGAACGGGAAGTGGAGAATGACATTTTTCCTGGCGGGCGATTAATAAATGAAAGATCCGACAGAACGATTCAGTAACAGAGTTGAAAATTACGTTAAATACCGGCCGGGTTACCCGCCGGAAATTTTGCGGTTATTTGATGAAGAAATAGGTTTGACTGCTGATTCGATAATTGCCGATATCGGGTCGGGAACCGGTATTTCAGCCCGAATGTTTTTGGAGAACGGCAATAGAGTTTTCGCCGTCGAGCCGAATGATGCGATGCGTGCGGCGGCTGATGCTTCGCTTAGTTCATATCAAAATTATTACAGCGTCAAAGGAACTGCGGAGAACACTACTCTTGCAGAAGATTCGATCGATATTGCGATAGCGGCTCAGGCGTTTCATTGGTTCGATATTGAGCCGACGAGAGCAGAATTTGAGCGGATCGTAAAACAAAAAGGATATATCGCTTTGATCTGGAATGAACCAGAGCTTGATACGACGCCGTTCTTGATCGAATATGAAGCGTTTCTGAATAAATACGCTGACGATTATGCAAATGTGCGTCATGATAACGTCAATAATGAAACATTAAATATTTTTTTCCGAGGCGCTTTCAATACTCGTGAATTCGCAAATCGGCAGGTCTTGGACATTGAAGGATTACGCGGCCGAATACTGTCATCTTCATATATGCCTACGCCGGAAGCGGCCAATTACTGGATGATGAACAAAGACCTTGTTTCGCTGTTTGCCAAACACGCGGAAAGCGATAGAATTGAGGTTTTGTATCGCACTAAAATTTACTACAAGCAGGTTTAGCTTTTATGGACGCAAAGATAGGATCAACCCCCGAAGTTCGTACGATCACGGTCGCTCACTCGCCTGATTCGGACGACGCATTTATGTTTTACGGTTTGGCAACGAACAAGTTGGAAACCGACGGCCTGAGATTTGAGCACACGCTGAAGGATATTCAGACGCTGAACGAAGATGCAAAGAACGGCGTTTTTGATGTAACGGCTGTCAGCTTTCACGCATATGCGTATATATCGGATAAATATGCATTGCTTCCGCACGGAGCCAGCATCGGCGATAAATACGGCCCGATCGTTGTCGCAAAAGAACCGCGAAAGCCGGAAGAGATCTCATCAATGAAGATCGCCATTCCCGGCGAAATGACCAGCGCATTTTTGGCTCTGAAAATTTATGAGCCGAATTTTGAATATATTATTGTGCCGTTCGACAAAATAATCGACGCGGTACAGAACGGCGATGCCGACGCCGGATTGCTGATCCATGAAGGCCAGCTTTTCTACAAGGATAAAGGCCTTTCAAAAGTGCTGGATCTGGGCGAATGGTGGTTTGAAAAAACAGGGCTTCCGCTTCCGATGGGCGGCAATGTCATTCGCCGCGAACTCGGCGAAGAAATGATGAAAAAGGTTTCGAAAACACTGCACCGCAGCATCGTTTATTCGATGGAGAACCGCGAAGACGCGCTTGCCTATGCGATGCAGTTCGCACGAGATATGCCGACCGAACTTGCCGATCGTTTTGTTGCAATGTGGGTCAACGACCTTACGCTCGATTACGGCGAACGAGGCAAAGAAGGCGTTCGCCGACTGCTCGACGAAGGCTTCAAAGCCGGCATCATTCCTCACAAGGTCGATATCGAATTTGTTGATTAGAATTGAGTTTTGGTCTTAGAAACAGATCCACTCAGACCAAAACCCAGGTTAGGAATATAAATATGAAACGATCTTCCATTTTGCTTATTTGGATAGTTCTTTTAATTTGTTCGAACTCTGTGTTCGGACAGGTGAAATGCGGTGAGAAAGACTTCAAATGTCAGCGTGACGCCGCGATGAGCGCTCTTAAAGCAGACCCCAAAAACCCGGAAAATTATTATAATATTGCACTTGTTTTTCAAAAAAGCGGATGGCATAAAGAAGCCGCTGAAGGTTTCATGATGTACGTCAATATACCAGGCGTAAGTGCGGAAAGACGTTCTGATGGTTACAACAATCTTGGTATCTCACATCGGGCTTTGAAGCAGCCGGATCTTGCTTACGAAGATTACACAAAGGCGATCGAACTAGTGCCGACAAATCCTGCTTTTTTTGTTAATCGCGGAAATGCGAGCGTTGATCTAAATAAAGCGGACGAAGCTTTGGCTGATTATGAAAAGGCAATAAGCATTGATCCGAAATACGACAAAGCTTATGCTCAACGCGGGATTTTGTATAATGTGCTTTCGCGCGGTGACGAGGCTCTGAAAGATCTCAGTAAAGCGATAGAACTGGACCCAAGCAATGCTGAGCCATATTACAATCGCGGCACGCTTTATTTTCAGAACAAACAATTTGCAAAAGCGATACCAGATCTCAGTAAATACATTTTAGTAATTGACGATCCTGTTTATTTGAGCGATGCATATGTAAATCGCGGGATTTCTTATGCGTTGACCGAAGATCCGGAAAAGGCTTTGAACGATCTTTCAAAGGCCATCGAACTTAGCCCGAATGCCGTCAATATTTATAAAGCTCGTGCCGTTGTCTATCGCGCGTTAGGAAACGCAAAAGCCGCCGAAGCTGATGAACAAAAAGCTACTGAGCTTTCCGCTCCGCAGGGAAAATCAGCATTCGACTACGCCGCTGAAGGTTCGCTCGCATTCACGAACGGTAAATACGCCGATGCGATCGAACCATATCAAAAAGCGTTGAATCTTGAAAAAAAGAACCGCAAACTTGAGAAAAATATTTGGTTTTTGGTCGTGGATAATCTTGCGATGTCATATGGGATAAGCGGCGATATCGAAAAAACGCGAAGCACACTCGAATACGGTATTTCTCAAGAACCATCGTATCCAATGTTCTATTACATTATGGCAAATACGTACGGCGAAGAGAAAGACGAAGTGAATTCGATAAAATGGCTCCGTCTCGCATTTGAACGTCGCGGCAATATGATCAAAGGCGAAACTTTCCCCGATCCGTTGGCCGATAGCTCATTCAAAGCTTTTATTGATAGCGAAACTTTCAAAAAAGCAGTTCTGGAAATGAAAGCCGCAAAATAATTCTAATAAAAGCCGGGATTTGACCCAGAAATATGAACCTATCCAGATCATTAATAGCATTTTTATTTTTGATCGGTTTGGTCGTTTCCGCGACGGCTCAATTGACCGAGCAAAAAGCTTCGATAGCAGAAAAATTTATCGGACGGCTTGATGCGGAACTTTCGCCAGACATGGTTCATATTTCACAGCGGGTTTTAGAGGTGCAGCCGGCAAAGGTCACGTTCAAACCGACGATCGATAAGAACGCCATTGTTTCGTCAGGCGAAATTTATTATCCGCTGACCACTTCGCGCAGAGGTCAATTATTTTTGATAGAACCGCTCAAAGGCGAACCCTTCGTTGCCGTCGATACGGATTCAAATAATGTAATAGATGCGAACGAGAGATTCTCGTTGAAGTCATCCAGTTCGCGGCCGGACGATCTGCACGCGATCGTGCGTTTGCCAATAAAAAATCCTTTTTATAAAAGCTTCCCGATCTTTGTTATGTACAAACGCGGCTTTCGGCATCCGAAACTGCGTCCGATCGACCGTCTTGTTTTGCAGTCGGTCATGGCACTAGCTTATGGGACTGTCAAAATTGATGGATATGAGACCCGGTTTCAATATCCTTTTGATCTCGGCAGCCCGGCAATCAGCACGACCGAAGGGTTATTCGGAGTTGATTCGAACGGCGATGGGACTATCCGTGATGAGCAATTTTCACCTGAATCTTCTTATGCGGCAAACGCCGAGCTGGTTTTTCCACTCGGAGATATATTTGTTTCAACGGAGAAGATCGATCTTGCGAAAAATGAGATCATTGTAAGGAAAAGGAACAAAGAGGAATATTTGCGGTACGATCTGGATGTTGGCCAGACGATCGCTGATTTTTCATTCGTTGATTTCGAAGGCAAATCGCGCAGCCTTTATGATTTTAAAGGAAAGTATTTACTGATAGATTTTTGGGGTGCGTGGTGCCATGACTGCACTCTGGAAACACCTTACCATGTTGAAGCACTGAAACGATTTCAAAAAAGAGGATTTTATATCCTATCGCTCAATACCGATGAAGATATTGGCGTTGCTAAAAACTACATGGAAAAGAACGGTATGACTTGGACGCAGGCGAGGAACGACAGCATTCGTAAGCTTATAGAGGTCACATATCGTATTCAGGAATATCCGTCAACCATTCTAATAGGGCCGGATGGTAAAGTTTTGATCCTTGATCAAAATGAGCTTCGCGGAGATTCTCTGCTAAAAACACTTGATCGGATCTTACCGTAATATTCCTCTACTATACTTTCCTGCTTTGTTTTCCAACTTTTGTTGTTCTGCGTGCATCTATATTTTTGCTGAGTGTGAGTTGAAATTATGAAAAGATCAGTATTGGCTTTGTTGGCGTTGATTTGTTTTTCGGTTGGTATTTTTGCGCAAGTTTCGATGATCGAGAAACACGATCTGAGCAAGGCTGAAATAGACAATATAATCGCCAAATTTGCGGAAAATGAAGGCGATTTTCGCGAAGCATTGAAAAACTATGTTTTTCGGCGAAAAGCTACCGTGCAAACGATCGGAATGGGCGGACAGATCAGCGGGACTTTTCATCGCGAATCTTTTCTTACGTTCAGTTCGGACGGTTCTCGGTTCGAGCGTGTAGAATATGCTCCAGTCCCGACTCTACCCCGAGACTTTTTGATAACACCAGAAGATCTCGAAGACCTCGGCGGCGTAACACCTTTTGCCCTCGATCCTTTTTATATAGATCAATATAATTTTACATATCTTGGTAAAGAAAAGATCGACGAACTGAATCTTTATGTTTTCGATGTTCAGCCAAAGGTGATCCCGGATCCGAAAAAGACAAAGCAGCGATTTTTTATCGGCCGTATCTGGGTTGATGACCGCGATCTGATGATCGTTAAATCTAAAGGCAAGGGAATTCCGGAAACAAAGGTGAATAAATTCCCGGTCGTCGAAACTTGGCGCGAGAATGTGGATGGAAAATATTGGTTTCCGTCTTTTGCTTCGTCCGACGATGAACTTGTATATGACAGCGGCGATGTTCAAAAAATAAAGCTTCGTGTGACTTACAGCGATTATAAAGAGGGCAGGAGTTCGGTCAGAATTCTGGACGATACAGAGGAAGTTCCAGAGCCGCAGCCTTCGCCGAGCCCAACGCCTAAAATGTAGATCCGCCTCCGGCCATTACACGATATATAAGAGGCGCATTCGCAAGCAGGATCATTAGCCAAGTTCGGCGTTTGTTTATATCTTCGAAAAGATAAAATATCCGCGGTGGAAAATAAACTAGAAACGCCGCGAAGATCAAAAAGAAAAGACGAGCGGCAAATTCGCCAATGCTGTCAACCGGTTCTATTGGAGCGGACATCAGGCCGTTCCACAAGATCTGAAAAAAGATCATATTCAGAAATATGCAAATATCACCGAGCGTTTCTGAATTACGGCTTTTTAAAAATGCCCAACGCGGTTCGCGTTGCGGCGGCGTAAAGTATCGGTAAACGATCACGGTCGTCACGATTATCATCACAAATCCGCCAAGGATCATTGGAACAAAGACATTTCCATCCGGTTCTTTGCCTTTATAAAAGAACTGCATCAAAAATGCATTTACTAGTGAAAAAATAACTACCGAAAGGCAGAAATAAAGGATAGGATTGAAGAAACATCCGCCCATCAGATCAGGTTCTTCGGCATCTTTTCCTTCCAATTTGCGTCTGTGATGAAAATGCCAACGCTTAAATATTGCTCCGGCCGGAGCCAAAAACAGCAGCGAAACAAAGAATAAAAAAAGGACCAGTGTCGCCAGACTTTCATCCGCAGCGGCGTGCTTTACGATCATAAAGAACCGCGTGGACAATTCGCGCATTAGAAACAGATTCAAAAGAAACACGATGACATCCAGCAAAAGGCCGCGGTTTTTTAGTTTGAATAAATTTATTGGAGAGAATTCATTCAGGATGTTAGGTGTATTTCCCATAATTCAGGATTTTGCAAGCTCTGCGGCGATCACCGAACGCGTTTTGTGTAAAAGCGTCATTATGTCGTCATTTGTTTCGATCGGCGGAAGCAATATCATCTCGATAGTGCCCGAATATGCAACGCCGGTTCGTTTGCCCATCATCCAGTCGGTGTTTTTTATCGCAACCGGAACGATCGCCGCATTTGTTTGAACAGCGAGATGAAACGCTCCTTTCTTAAAAGGCAAAAGTTCGCCCGGCATCGCACGAGTCCCTTCGACAAAAACGCCAAATGAAAATCCGGATCCCATTACTTTTTTTGCTTTTTCCAAAGACCGTTTGGCGCGTTCCGGATTTGAACGGTCGATAGCAAAGATATTGACATAATGCATTCCCTGGCCGAATATCGGTACCTTTAAAAGCTCTTTTTTTGCGACGAGTCCCATTTTATGTCCGGTATAGAAAAAGAGTGTTGCGGTATCAAGATACGAACGATGATTTGAGATGAAAACATAACTTCGGTTCGCATCAAGGTTCTCTTGTCCGCTTACTTTAACGTTAGAACCACTGGCATTTAGCCAAACCTTTGCTCCCCAGCGGGCGAGTGGATAAAGCCACATTTTTTGGTTGATGATGCCTAATATCACTAAAGCCGGTAGTGCAATAAAGATCACAAGGACTCCTGCAACCAGCCACGACCACCAATAACGAAGTTTGCCGGCAAGCCTTGATTTGCTAGACTGATGAACAGGAAACGTCAGCTTTTCATTTTCTACAAACTCAGAAAAGGAAGAATTTTTAGAATGATTCGACATAGATCCGGAAACGGAAGTAATGTTTATTCTCTGCGCAAAAGTGTTCTTGGTCTTGCGAAATTATCCGGGCTTTGCGGTTTCATATTACTATTTTCCATTGTAATTGTCGCACAAGTTAGGTCGCCAAAAGATGTTCTGGGTTTTCAACCGACTGGCGACAGAACCATTGCCGATTGGACACAAATAACCGATTATTTCCGCGAATTGGACAAAGATAGTCTTCGTGTTGTCGTAAAAGAGATCGGTAAAACGACGAACGGCAAACCGATGATAGCCGCTTTTATTTCGGCACCGGAAAATATCAAGAAGCTGGAATATTACCGTTCGATAAATGCAAAGCTGGCCGATCCCAGAACGATAAGATCTGATAATGAACTTCGCGATCTTTTGGCAAACGGCAAAACCATAGTTTCCATTTCGTGTTCGATACATTCGACAGAGATAGTCGCTTCGCAAATGTCGATGAACCTAGCGTATGAACTCGCGGTAACGAACGACGTAGATACTAAGCAAATTCTCGAAAACACGATCCTTATTCTGATACCGAGTTCAAATCCTGATGGTGTCGATATAGTTGCCGATTGGTATCGAAAAACGCTTGGTACAAAAAGCGAAGGCACATCGCCGCCGCAGCTTTATCATCATTATGCGGGTCACGACAACAACCGCGATTGGTTCATGATGAATTTGTCGGAAACTCGTGCGATCACGAAACTTTATTGGCAGGAATGGTTCCCAGAAATAGTTTATGACGTTCATCAAATGGGGCAAACCGGTGCAAGATTTGTAATTCCGCCATTCTTCGATCCGCCTAATCCGCGAATAGATCCGCTGATCTTACGCGAGGTCGGCGTTATCGGTTACAAGATGGCGGCTGATCTGCAGGCAAAAGGAATTGACGGTGTAGCAACGAACACGACGTTCGATACCTGGTGGCATGGAGGGTTTCGTTCGGCTCCTTATTATCACAATTCGATCGGAATTTTATCGGAAGCGGCGAGCTCGGATCTGATGTCGCCGGTGACGATCACGCGTCAGCAGATAGAAAGAAATCGTGGTTCCCGCGGACTAGATTCGGCTATTGAAACGGCTACGAATTATCCGGCTGCATGGACAGGCGGAACTTGGAGCCCGAAAAATATCGCAGAGATCGAAATGACCGCTTCGCGAAGTTTACTTCAGCTTGCCGCCAAGTATAGGGGTGAATATTTACAGAGATTTTATCAGCTCGGCAAGGCAAATCTGATCGAACAAAAAAATGAACCGGTCGCCTATCTCATTCCTGCCGGCCAGCCGAACACCGAAACGATTGCGCGATTTCTTGAGATATTGATGTGGCAGGGAATCGAGGTTCAGTTGATGACCAATGAGCTGCATGTGCGCGAAAAGGCCGGCGATTTTCACGAGATGCCGCTCGGTAGTTTTCTAGTGCTTGTGAATCAGCCGCAGAAAAACAATGTTCTAAGCCTTTTCGAAAAGCAGGAATATCCGCATCGTGTAAATTCAAAAGGCGAGCCTGATGTGCCTTACGATGTTGCGGGTTGGACGCTGCCGCTTCAGATGGGTGTTGAAACGATGGAGGTTTGGGATATAAAGGAAGCAGACTTAAGCTCGCTAAAAGCGATGCGGACTAACAACGATGTTCGTGCGGTTCTGGATCTCAAACCCGCCAACGAACCTTTTCCAAAGCTGACAAATCCGCTTCGCACAAAACCAAGCATCGGACTTTATTCTCCATCCGCTTCATCGATAGACGAAGGTTGGACGCGGCTTGTATTAGATCAATATCAGATCCCATATAGATCGGTCACAGACAAAAACATTCGCGAGAACGATCTGAACGAAGATGTCCTGCTTCTTTCTTCGATAGGCGCAAATCGAATTTTGAAAGGTCTGAACACTGACGAATATCCTGCCGAATTTACCGGCGGCATCGGCGACATTGGCGTCGAGAACCTAAAGAGATATGTCGAAAACGGCGGACGGCTTATTTGTTTTGATGATTCGTGCGCATTTGTTATTGAGAAATTCGGATTGCCGATAGTTAATGTATTGGCGAAACTGAAACGAAGTGAATTTTACAATCCCGGTTCGATAGTAAAGCTTGACATTGATAGGAAAGATCCATTGGCGAAAGGTTTTGGAAAGGAAACGGCTGCGTATTTTATCTCCAGTTCGGCTTTCGAAATAAATGGCGAATCAAACGTTCGTTCGATCGCTAAATATGCTGATTCCAACGCACTGCTTTCAGGCTGGATGCTCGGCGAAAAATATCTGAACGGAAAAACGGCTCTTGCCGAAGCCGATTATGGTAAAGGAAAGATCATCTTGTTCGCATTTCGTCCGCAGCACCGAGGGCAAACATTTGCGACCTTTCCGTTCATTTTCAACGCATTGGAAAATTGAATTATTTTCCTAGGTAGAAACGCGATGTAAAAATGAAGAAGCCGCCCGGACTGCCAAAATTACTTCCAAGAACAACGAGTTGGCTCTGCTGTGCGAAAAGCTTAGCGAATGCGGTGCTGTTGCCGATGTCCAATGTTGTCGTTCCAAGAACGCCGAAACGACGATCAGGCTCACCGGTCGCATAAAACCTTTTTAGCATTCCGAGCTGACTGGATATCAGGTATTTGTTACCTGCGAGAATGATCTTTCCGTTCGACACAAAAATATCGTTCGTCCAATATTCCTGCCCAGGAAATAGAGCACCGTTGTTTCCAAATGTTGTATCGAGAGAGCCGTCGTCGTGTATCGCGAGCAAAAATTGTCCTAACGAGGCGATAAGCCGGCCTTTTGGAAATTCGATGATCTTTGATACAAATGTATTGACTCCGGGCCGAGGTTCAAGAATGCCATCGTCGGAAAAGCTCGTGTCCAAGTTCCCATTGTCATCAAATTTTATGAGCAGAGATTCTCTGTTGTAGGCGCCCTGATTTTGGGCATCTTCCCTGTCTACAACAACTCCGGTGACGATCTTTCCACCAGAAATTTTGAAACTTCTTGCGTACGAATTGAAATTTATAAAGTTGGGGTGTTCATTATTCCCGACCAAAAATCCTTTGATCCCTTGATTTCCAAAAGATAGATCTTTCGAACCATCTGCGTTTAGTTTCAACAGTACAAAGTAACTAGTAGCTCGTTGAGTTCCTGAATATTGATCGGAGATTCCTGATATTAAAAATTTTCCATCATCGAGAACCTCGATCGAAGTAGCTTTGTCGTTGCTCGATAATTTTTGGTCAGCTGAAGGGAAATCGACGATAGTGGCTCCATCAACGCCGAATGAATCGTCGATAATTCCATTTGGCAGCAGACGAAAAACCAAAAGGTCGCCTGATTCGTCGTCGACAGCGGATACGCCCACAACCAAAATTTTGCCATCGGGTAAATACTTTATTTTCGTGGCGACATTATTGAGGCGAAAGGCGAATGTGGAAACGCCGTTCAAACCAAACGAATTGTCAGGTTCTCCGTCCGAATAAAATCGCCGGATCCTGATATTGCTATAATCGCTTTCTGCATACAATAATTTTCCGTTCGGAAGTATATCAACGTCATTGTAGGCTGCGGCATTTGTTAGGAACTTCACACCCTGAGATCCAAAACCCGTGTTGATACGGCCGGCCGTTAACCCGCCGAATTGAGCCGATGCGGCAGAAGCGAAAATCGATACAAGTAAAAGCAGGAGTTGCAGTCTTAGCATAATTTAAATAGATTCGTTGAACGAACGCCAACATTATTAAACAATATTTCAACCAATTTGGTCAATGCTTTTTAGTGCGTACTAAACCGTGTCGGTTCCCGACACGAAACAAGAAAGGGAAAGAAAATATTCCGGTGATCACTAAAAAAAGATAACAGAGGGGATTATCGAAAGACGAAAGAGAGAAAGACGCGGTTGGTTTATTTTATTTTCCATTCTGGATTGAAATCATTATGATAGATAAATGGTTTTACGCTCACTTTTTGCTGTTTTAATAATCTCTACAATTTTTGCGGTTACAAGTTTCGCTGGCGGATCTGAATACACGATGCTGTCGGGCGAGCCTTTGATACGCATTGGGTTGGCGACGAACGCATCGACGGTTTCGATCACGACATCAGATTCTTCGCTTGTGGCTTTTTCGCCTGAGGAGCCGAGCAAATTTTTGGCTTCGAACCGAGTTTCAATAACTGCTAGAGCATATCGACCGGAATCGATAGATGTTTATCGGTTCGAACTTCAGAATATAGAAACGCAGGCCGATGCGGCCGATCTGACCAAAGATATTCGTGAAACAGCCGGAACGACGGCTCTCGCGAGCGTTGATCCGACAACGAATAAATGGCGCATCTGGGTTGGAAGTATTTATGATTCGATCGAAGATGCTGAAGACTTCAAAGCCGAAATGGCGACAAAAGGTGTCGATGATCTGGTAATGATCTCGGAGAAAAAGACCGTTATTTCGGAAGATGCCGCCGCCCTTTCACGACAGCTCGCAACCGCGGGAAAGTCTCAGGTCCGAAGTTTGATAAAACCTACATCTGACGTGAAGGTTTCGCCTAGCACGGTAGTTAACCCAAATCTGCGCGAGGTCATCGTTAATGGAATAAGTGACATTTCAGATTTTTCTTCGCTGAAATCGGTGGCATTCGGTTCGGTCGATGAGCGTTCGAATCCTGTTAAGCTCAACGGCAAATCTTATCGCGGAAAGATCGAAGTGTTCGTGAATTCGAGCGGTAGGTTGACGGTCGTGAATGTTGTTCCGCTGGAAGAGTATCTTCTTGGTGTTGTGCCTTCGGAATTAGGTTTACCGCAGCTTGAGGCTCAAAAAGCACAGGCGATCGCCGCAAGAACTTATGCGGTTGCGAATATCAATGGATTTGCCGCACGCGGTTTCGATATGCTGCCGACTGTTTCCTCGCAGGTTTACAAAGGCGTTTCAATTGAGACAAAAATGGGCACACAAGCGGTAAAAGAAACGCGCGGTTTGATCGCAACCTATCAAGGCAAACCGATAATGGCTTATTACACATCGACCTGCGGCGGCCGGACAGAAAATTCCGAAAATGTTTTCGATCATGCGGAACCATATCTCCGCGGCGTCGAATGTTCGCTGGAAGGCCATAAGCAATTCGATCCTTTCACTATTAAAACAGTTCGCGAACCCGCGAAACTCCGCGAAGACGGTAATCTCGAATTAGTTAGATTAATGTCTATATTTGCCGTGAACGGATTTTCGCTGACAACAAACCAGATCACTGACGAGTGGCTTGAAGATATACCGACCCAAGGCGAGATGTCCAACTGGCTGAACCGGTTGGCGGTGAAATTCGGAAAGCCGTTCCCTAATGTAACAAAAGATACCTCGAAGCCGTTGGAAATAGCCCGGATCTTGGGGTCATTTCTTTATACGCAGGGAACTGCCGATACGCTTTTGAGTGATTCGGATGTCACGTACCAATTGTCTTTCGATGATGCCGCCGAAATACCGATCGGTCAGCGTGCGGAAATAGCCATGCTTATGCGCGATGGATATTTCACGCTTCACGGCGACCTTACATTGAAACCGAGCATGCCTTTTTCGCGTGCGAAAATGCTGCGGCTGATCCGACAAATTTTTGAAAAAAGGAAATGGATGCCGAGCCTTCAAAGCGGTGAAACGAAACCTTCGAGCGACGGTCAGCTTGTTCTAAGGGCCGGAAAGACCGAACGCAAACTTATTGTTCGTCCAGATGTTTTCTTATTCCGCCGTTTTGGCGAAGATTATTATCAGGTTAAACAAGCCGCACTGCTTGGGGGTGAAAAGATAAATTATCAGACGGATGAGACCGGAGCTGTAATATATTTAGAGATCGAACCGACAGATGAACCTACTGTTGCGGAAAAAATGTCGCCTTTCACAAATTGGCGAACTACACTTTCTGCCGGTACTGTTCAATCCCGTCTTTCACGGTATGTGCGCGGGATCGGAACTCTATATGACGTAAACATTAGATCGAAAGGTTATTCGCGACGTGCTGTCGAATTGGAAATAATTGGTTCGAACGGTACTAAAATTTTGAAAGGCGGAAAGATTCGGTCGGCACTTCGGCTGAACGAACAGCTTTTTGTGATCGACAAAAAGTATTCAGGCGATAGAGCAAGTAGTTACACATTCACCGGCCGCGGTTGGGGACACGGAGTCGGTATGTGCCAATATGGTGCGTACGGCCTTGCAAAAATGGGTGTAAAAGCAGAAGCGATCATAAAACATTATTACACCGGCGTCGATGTAACGCGTGCGTATTAAACTCTATGACAAAGAATTTGCTGACGAGGTCTTCAAGATATGCTTTGATCTTGCTCGTTTCTTTTGCGGCTCTTACATTCGGTCAAACAACACAAACGGCAAGAGAACTCGGTTCACGAACGGCAAAAAACGGATTTAAGAACGAAACTGAGATCGCCGCGAAATTCAATAACTGGAAAGTAGATTTGGATGCGAGAGACTGGATTCGAACGTTGGGTTACGAGATCGATAAGGTCAAATCAATTGAAGCGACAAAACCGCATGGTGAAAAATCGGATGTTTTAGTGAAAATTAAAACTGCTTCCGGCGAATTCAGTGAGGGAATTTCGATCAAGCTCGTCAGTAGCGAAAATGGTTTTAATCAGATCGATAAACGCTGGCTTTCACATTATGCGCGAATGTGGAATATGCCGGATGATGTCCTTTCGGCTCTCAAACTTTTTCTTGGCGAGGTCACACCAAATGGTAAATCACGTCGGCCGGAGAGAATGTATTTTAACGAACTAGATGAAAATTCGCGTTCAGCAGTTTTGAGATTTTTTACAGATAACCGTGAGCAAATAGTTTCGGATCTTTTTGAAGGCGACGGAATATATAAAGCCAAATGGCTTATGGTCGCTCAGAAAAAAAGCAAAACACAACGCTGGGTTTTGCGTCGGATTCGCGATGCGGCCTCTTTCTTTGCTAATGGAAAGGTTGAATTAACGCGTAACGGAAATTTAAAGATCGGACGTATCACAATGCAGCGTAAAGGCGGCGACGGCGGTCGGGAATCGGCAAAAATGCTTCAATTCAAAATAAATCCGGCTTTGCTTTTTGAGACAAAATGAAACTTTCGCGCAATCAGACAAGCGGACTTTTGCTGGTCGCTTTTATAATTTTGCTATTTGCCGCCGTACGCTATTGGATAAATTAATCGATCGGCCGCGGGCCGGGATCGAGGCCTTTTACGTGAGCCTGATTAATGACCTTTACGTGAAGATCGTCATTAATACGAACCTGACAAGAAAGCCGTGTGTGATCGCCGAGATCTTCCTTTGTTGAAAGTATAGCTTTTTCGGCTTCGAGGATCGGTCCTGGATCGCCGGCAAGTATTTCAACACGGCAGGTCGTACAGCGGGCATTTCCGCCGCAGCGGTGAAGAATATCGATTCCATCGTCTTCGATCGCAAGAACGAGCTTTTGACCGGCACTTCCTTCGACCGAACGTGTTCCTTCGGCGGTTTCAGCAGTAATTATTGGCATTTGTGTCTTTTTCTCCCGTAAGATCAATTTAGAATTTGCCACAACCGGTTTGTGAAATCAAATTTACGGCAGACGTATGACCGCTTGTTTATCTTTTGGCGGTTCATCGCCCGCATAAAGCACCTTTTCCAAAAACAAGCCCGATGGCGGAGCGGTAAATTGAGCAGTTGAATCAGATCTGAATTTTAGTAAACGGGCAAAACTGTCGTAAGTGATATTTCCGCGTCCGACTTCAGCGAGCATCCCGACGATCCTGCGAACCATCTTCCAAAGAAAGTGTGTGGCTCCGATGCGAAAGCAGATCAGATCTCCATCCACAAATATCGAGGCATGCATAACGTTTACTATTGTCGATCTGCGGCGGTCGTCATCATCTGTTTCGCAGAACGATGCAAAATCGTTTTTGCCGATAAGCATCTTTGCCGCTTCGGCCATTGCCTTAGCATCCAATTCGTCCTTTATCCACCAAACAAAATTTTTTGCAAAGGCCGTTCGCCGTGTAGAAATTTGATATAGATAATATCTGGCCACGGCGTCATGACGAGCGTGAAAATTATCAGGAGCGTTGCTTACCTTGCGAACATTTATGTCCGCCGGCAAAATGTCGTTAAAACCGTATTGGATCTTTCGCGGTGTAAGGCCTTCGCTGACATTGGGAACTTTTAGATGAACGATCTGTCGTAAAGCATGAACGCCTGCGTCGGTTCGTCCTGAACCGAAAATTTCCGGTCTTGCTTCGAACAGTTCGCGGGCAGCCGCGGACATTTCACCCTGAACCGACCTTGCATTGTGTTGGATCTGCCAGCCGCGATAACGGGTACCTTCATATTCGACCTCTAATTTCCAAGTAGGCATTTATTTTCCGATCTTTACTTTTTCGCGTTCGCGGTTGATAGCGACATACACGACTTCGGCTTCTGTGACCGTAACGATCTGGCCGGGATTACTGAAGCGCTCGGCTTCGACGACAACATTCACATATATCGATGTGTTGCCGATCTTTGTTGTTTCGGCGTAAAAGCTGACCAGATCGCCCATAAAAACCGGTTCGTGGAAGATTATTTCCTTCATGGCGACTGTGACGAAGCGATCGTGTTTTGTCTTTCGCACGGCTTCGACGGCTCCGGCAACGTCGATGTAGCTTAATATCACACCGCCGAAAACGGTGCCATGAGCATTTGTGTCACGCGGCATCATCGTCAGCCTGATCGCGGCGTCACGTAACCCTGCATTTTCGGTTTGTTCGTCTTGCATTAGCTTTTGCCTATTTGATCTTTTGTCCATTCACAGACATCGTTTCGAAGCTCACTTAGATGTTCATCAAAAAAATGTCCGCAGTTCGTATATTCGATCAGCGTAACATCTGCTGTTTTTCGAACTTCGGCGGCGAGACCTCTGACACTGTCGAGTGTCGTAAATTCATCTTCGTCACCGTGTATGAAAAGTATAGGTTTCACAAGCCCGATGAGGAAATCGAAATCGCGGTATTTATCTATTGGCGTACCGATGCCGATCAATCGGACGATGCGATCGTCTTCCCGTCCGACTTCCATACCGGTTCTTGCTCCAAACGAAAATCCGGCAAGCGTGATCGGTTCCTTCGGATATGTTTCGGCCAAATAATTAAGTGCGTCTTTGACATCTTCCACACCGCCTTCGATCTCTTTATGAGTTCCGGTCGAGGCACCGACCCCGCGAAAATTAAAACGAAGAGTTAACAGTCCGGCATCGACAAGTCCCGCGGCCGCACGAAACACCACCTTGTTGTGCATTGTTCCGCCGCCGAGCGGATGCGGATGACAAACGAGCGCGACACCTTTTGGTTCGCCCTGCGGCTCTTTTAATATCGCTTCAAGTGTGCCGTGCGACGCCGGTATGAAAAGATTTCCTTTTGGATACATAACGAAGTTTGATTCTAGATTTTACCGCTGAGATCCGCAAATGCGGATGAGAATTGGAACAAATCGCAGGCTATCTAGATATTTGCCGATGATTCGTGATACTTTTTGAATGTTTATAACTTTTCCGGCATAAATACTTTTTTTAAAGATGGACGAATTATTAGAAAATCCGGCGGAACCCGAAGAACCGCAAAACGAAACTGCGTCCGCCAAAGCGACAAAACTTTCATGGCGTGAATATTTTGAGACCGAAGAAGCAACGCGAAAAGTCTATTTAGTGTTCGCTTTTGTAGCGATCGCAATGCTGATGAGCTTTTTGCAGTTTCGCACATCTGCGATCTGCTGCGGCGATTGGGATGGTTATTACCATATAAAGACCAGTATGCTGCTTTGGCAAAGCTTTTCTAGCGGACATTGGCTCCCGACATTTGAATGGCTACCTTTGACGGTATTGAATCCGGCCGATTATAACGACCACCATTTTCTTTTTCACTTACTTCAGATACCGTTTCTCTGGTTTTTCAAACCGGTGATGGCGGCAAAGGTCGCGGCGGTTGTGTTTTCGACATTGGCGATATTTTCGGTCTATTGGATCCTGCACCGCTATAAGGTCGGATATCCGCTGATCTGGTTGGCTGGCATTTTGACGTGTTCCAATATGTTCTATTACAGAATGAACATGGCAAAAGCTCCGCCGTTGACGATCGTAATAACGGTTGTTGGGATCCATCTGCTGTTTCAGCGTAAGTATATATGGCTTTTGCCGCTGATGTTCGCGTTCGTATGGACGTACAGCTTGTTTCCGCTACTTTGGATCGCGTCTATGATCTGGGTCGTCATAATCGCCTGGAATGAACGAAGATTCGAATGGGAACCGTTGGTTTACACGACCGCGGGAATGATCTTGGGGAATTTGATAAATCCATATTTCCCGAATAATTTAATGCTCTTTTATGAGCATTTCATAACGAAATTCAAGGTCGGCTCCGACTTTGTCGTTGCCGTCGGCGGTGAATGGTCACCATTTTCGGGAATGGAGCTTTTGACAAATCTGCCGATAGCGATGGGGGCGATGCTGATCGGATACATACTGTTTATGCCGCGCGGTAAAAAACTGCCGGAAAAAGCTACGTTCTTTTTGGTATTCGCCAGTATATTGCTTGCCGCCCAATTTCGTTCAAAGCGATTTGCGGAGTATTTTCCGCCGTTCGCCGTTCTATTTGCCGCGTTCAGTTGGAATGCATTCAGAACGAGCCAGAATACGCAATTGCCGGAAGATTTTCGCAGAGACATAGAGCCGTATTTGGATGCTCCGAAAAAGACCGAAAAAGAAGCTCTTTGGGACAATATAAAACTCGGATTGGTTTGGTCGCTTGGTATTGTTCTTGTCATTACTTTTCTGATAAATCTTGTTGGGCTTCAGCGTTTTGGCGTAGATTACGGCGGTTTGATAAAAACTATATCGACCAATGAAGCTAATGACAGGTATCAACGCTCGATGGAATGGGCGACGGGAACCGACGCCAACGGAAATGAGAATATTCCGGCAGGCGAGATCATATTCAACTGTAACTGGGACGATTTTCCGAAACTCTTTTTTTATAATACGAAGAACAGGTATGTTTACGGCCTAGATCCGACATATCTGTATTCGGAAAATCCGGAACTTTATAAACTTTTGCAGTCCATCACAAAAGGCGACGAAGAAAATGCAGGGCCGCTTATAAAAGAAAAATTCGGAGCGAGATTTGTTTTTGCGGATGCGAAAGAAAATCTCGATATGACGGCAAAGCTTTTGAGCAGCGGTTGGGCCGAAACGGTTTACGAAGACGACGAGGCTCGTATCCTGAAAATTCGTGAAGTGAAAGGTCAATCGGAAGACCCGATAAATGCTGCCGATGCGCCTGAAACCGAAGAAGAAACCAAACGGCTTGACGCCGAGGAAGCCAATGATGCGGCAAACAATGTGAACGATGGTGAGGAGCAATAAAAAAGCTATGAGCATAAAATTGCTTATTGCGGCCGGCATTTTGTTAATGAGCACGGCTTGCGGCCCGAACGAGCGGATAATGAATTCATCTCGTGAGTCGGAAGCTGAAAGCAATGCCTTCAATTCGCAAATGAACTCACGCCCCAAGCTTTCGTCTTTTGACGGCGACATACAGGCAATGCGTGACGCAGATTTTAATTTCATATATGTTTTTCGGCGAAAGGACGGCGGAGTATTTGATGCAGACGACAAACGTTTTGTCGCCGAAAGAACGCCGCCGGAAATTAACCGGCGACGACTTGGCGATGAAGGTAAATGGATAATACTCGGTTCGAATTTTCGTGTTGCACCGGATTCGCTGACAGAGATGAAGGAACGATTCATATTTGAAGATTTTTCAAAATCTGAGAGCGAACTGCCGCAGAACACAAATTCAGCAGTAAAAGAAAATAGCTGATACATGGAAACCGACGAGCGAAAAAATGATGAGAAAACGGCCGATCAGGAAACTGAAGCGGTAAGTGTTGTTCTGCATCCAGCGTCGTTTTCTGTGACGGCGATCGTGCGAGTCGTTCTAATAACTCTCGCGATCTTGATAGTCGTTATTGCTATAGGCGGCATTTTTTATTCGCTGTCGTTTTTGCTTGTTCTGTTGGCATTGTCGATCTTTTTAGCGTATCTGATAGATCCGCTTGTAAAATTGATCCGCCGGCCTTTTAAACAAGTAAAACTTGAAAAATATATGCCGCGTTCGGTGGCGATATTGATCTCCTATGCGGTCGTTTTTACCCTTTTGGGCGTCGGTATCACATACATCGCTCCGATAGTTGTGGAGCAGGGAAAGGAATTCGGGAGTAACTTTCCAAATTTTGCGAGCTCAATACAACGGCAGGCGAATGAGTTAAATAGGCGATTTCAGCGGCTTCGTATTCCGGATGAGGTTCAAAACAAGATAAATGAGAGCGCTGTTGCGCTCGGGCAGAATGTAACGGCGGCATTCGGAAGTTTTGTTATAGATTTCATTACATATTTACCTTGGCTTGTCGTGGTTCCGGTGCTGGCTTTCTTTTTTCTCAAAGACGTAAATGCGTTTCGTTTGTCGTTCCTAAGAGTGTTTCCGCCGGGTCGATGGCGCGACCGTGCAAATGCCATTTTGATCGATGTAAATGTGACACTTGCCGCATACACGCGGGCAATGCTGATATCGGCATTTCTGATCGGCACGATATGTACGATCGGTTTTTATATTATCGGGTTGAAATATGCATTATTGCTTGGGATATTAGCCGGTATTTTTGAATTCGTGCCGCTTCTGGGGCCGATCGCGATCGGAATAATCGCAACCGCTTCCGTTGCATTTGGCGAACGTCCCGGACTTGCTATTTATGTCGCTGTATTTTTGGTTGTGCTTCGGGTCATTCACGATTATATAACCTATCCGCGAATCATCCGCGGCAAAATTCATCTGCATCCTTTGTTGATAATCGTTACTGTTTTGGCGGGCGAGCAGATCGCCGGAATTCCGGGAGTATTTTTAGCAATACCGGTTGTGGCTCTTGTTACGGTCATTTATAAACATATTTTGGAACATTACGGATCGAGCGGCATTCTTGCCGGATTGGCTGACGATTCGGCCTTATCGGTCTTTCCGGAAAATGTTGTTTTGCCGCAAAAATCAGACAGTTCCAATAATTAGTTTACGAAATTCTTCAAATGGTTCGATATTAGGTTCGATCTCAACGATAAGTATACGCATATCAATAGGTAAAAATTCGGCAAGTTTTACTGCGTCTTTAGCAGTTGTGATAAATAGATCTGCCGCTGTTTTTTTTGCTTCTTTAAGAAGATCGTCGATGTCTTCCCGCGTGTAGATATGATGATCACGGAAAATTCGCCGGGCGATCGGCTCAGAGCCATTGCGTTTTAATAATTCAAAGAAATTGTGCGGATTCCCAATGCCGCAGAAAGCGAAGACTTTTTGTTGTAATTCAAGCAGTGTTTCTCCGCTTTTCAGATCTTTTAGATCAACTAACGAATTTGCAGATGTGAATATCGGTGTGTTCGCGTTCGATCTTCTTATCTCAACAATTAGATCGTCAATCGAATTTACTAGATCCGAACGCGTTAAGATCACAGCATCGGCTCGCTTAAGATTTGTCTTTGGTTCCCGCAGTGTTCCGGCCGGTATCATTCCGTCGCCAAATGGATCCGTAGCATCTATCAATACGATATCGAGATCGCGTTTTGCCCGACGATGCTGAAAACCGTCATCGAGAATGAATACGGATATATCAAAATTTTCACGAGCCCAACGTGCCGCGGAAACACGATCCGCGTCAGCAACGACAATGGCTTTGCCTAGTAATTTATTTGCGAGTTCGACAGGTTCATCGCCGCCGGTCTTGGCATCTGCCAGAACATTTTTACCATCAGAAACTAAAATTCGTGAGCCAGGCTCATTGCGGCCGTAACCACGTGTTAGGATGCACACTTTCTCTCCGTTCCCTGCCAATATCTTAGCCGTCGCCGCCGTAAGCGGGGTTTTTCCGGTGCCTCCGGCGGTAATGTTACCAATGCTTATCGTACGCCGGCCAAGGTCGACAGAGCGAAATATTCCGCGTTCATAGAAAAGATTGCGGATATTTGAGCCGAATTCGTAAAGCTTTCCGGCCGCTGATAATAACGGTCGAAAGATCATAAGCTTAAGAAATTATTTATCAGCACTTTGCCGTGTTCCGTTAAGATGGATTCGGGGTGAAACTGTACACCTTCTATCGGTAAATTTTTATGGCGCAAAGCCATTATCAAACCGTCAGGCGATATGGCTGAGACTTCAAGACAGTCCGGCAGTGAATTTTGTTCGACAACAAGCGAATGATATCGCCCCGCAGCAAAATTATTTGGAATATTCTGAAAGATCGTTTTACCGTCGTGTTCGATGACCGTCGGTTTGCCATGTATCGGTTCCGGAGCCCGGATGACCTTTCCGCCAAAGTATTGTCCGATCGCCTGATGGCCCAAGCAAACACCGAGTATCGGTATCGAAGCTGAAAATCTTTTGATGACATCGATGGAAATTCCGGCATCATCGGGTGTTCCCGGCCCCGGCGAGATCATTATCCGCGAAGGCTTTATCTCCTTTTCGATATCATCACAATTTATCTCATCATTGCGGATGATCTTCATTTCGGCTCCTGTTTCGCCGATGTACTGTACGAGATTGAATGTAAACGAATCGTAGTTGTCGATTATAAGCAGCATATGTTTATTCAAAAATTTATATTTACTATTTTCAATTACTTCTCTATTATTGTCACATCCATATCCGGAGGCCCGTTAAAAACATATGTTCCAAAGATCATTCATTCTCGCAATAATATTGGTTGCCGCTGTTGCTGTTTCAGCGCAAAATGCGACCGAGATAAATACAAATTCCAAAGAAAAAGCCGCTGAGGAAAAAGCCGCTGAGGAAAAAGCCGCCGAACAATTTCGGATCGACCGTAGTGCTTTTTTGCGTGATACGCTGGCAAATATACAAAATCTAAGAACACGCGAGAATAGAATATCTTTTTCTGCCGAAGTTGCTTCATTGATGTGGGACGAAGACGAAAAACAGGCACGAGCTTTATTTGCAAATGCCGCCGGAGAGATCATTGAAATAATTCGTCAGACAGACCAGCAGATCATGGCAATGGGAACCGGCGAAGACCAGATCTCTTACGGTTTGTTTTCCGAACCGACCGACAGATCCCGACTGACACGAAAATTTACAATGGCTTTGAGTGTTCGTCAGCAGATCGCTGCAAGCATTGTAGAGCTTGATCCGGATCTGGCTTTCAGCTTTTTTTATGACAGCCGCAGCGTCATTCTGGATCCGAAGTTAAGAACACTTGCTGAACAGCAGGATTCATATTTTGAAGGCCGGCTTTTGACGGCCTTGGCCGCAAGCGATGTAAAAAAAGCCGCCGAAATTGGCATTAAGTCCTTGAAGAACGGGGTAAATTACACTCATATCGACATACTTCGAAAGATATATACGAAAGATGCCGATAAAGGCGTAGAATTCGGTGCTGCGATCCTCAGTTCGATCAAGGACAAACCGCCGGAAACTTACATTTTGACACAATTGCTTTCTTACGGCGGCGATGTTGCGGACGAATCTAAAAAGAATAACAAACGAGCGGTTTATTCTGATGGTGATCTGCGGGATATTGCCGATATTTTGGCAAAGAGCGTGTTGGATGACAAAGAAGTTGACGAATCTACCGCAAGCAGTGTTGCGGACGCGGTGGAAAAATATCTGCCTTCGCGTTCCGTACAGATCCGCGCAAAATTTCCATCAGGCAATGGAAGCGGGCGACAAAAAGAGATCTATACTGTTCGTGGAAGTGTTAATGCGCCGCGGACGATCTCTACCAGCGGCCAGGGAACAGGCTCCGGTGTAGGAATAGGGTCCGGATCAGGTACAGGAACGGGGAACGGCCAAGGCGATGAATCCGAAGAAGCTAAAGCAATGAAGGATATGATGAAGCTTCAAAATAAGGAGCTTCCGGTTGATGAGCGCAACAAGATCATCGCGAATTCGAGAAAAATAATTGCCGAAACAAAGGGCCGCGACAAAAAGATAATCGGTCTTAGTATGCTTGCCGCTCAGGTCGCTAAACTGGGAGACCAACAGCTTGCCGATCAGATAATGCGTGATGCGGAAGGCTTGGTAAATCCCCAGCCTAGAAACGCGAAAGATTTTCTGTATTCGTGGATGCTCGTTAGCGGCTATGCGGAATCGAACCCGCAAAAAGCCTTTGATATATTAGATAATTTAGTTTATCGTGCGAACGACTTGCTCATGGCGGCAGTAAAGATAGGAGAGTTCGTTGATATAAATGAAGACATTTTTATGGACGGCGAAGTGCAGATCGGAAGTTTTGGCGGTTCAATGATCCGCGGAATGACAGGCGGACTTGGGATGGCTTCGGGAATGGGAATGGGGCCATTAAGCTCACTTGCCAAAGCAGATCTCAAACGATTGTCGGGAATCACAAATCGATTCGAAAGGCCGGAAGCTCGGGTTTTGGCTAAGATGCTGGTGCTGCGGGTAATATACGACAAGAAAAAGAAAGACGCCGGATCTATGGAAGAAGATGTTGATTTTTAATCAAGTGAATTTACCTTTAATGCTTAAGTAAGACTCGTCCCCAACAGCCATTGGCCGCCGTCAACAACAAGCGTTACGCCATTTACATAACTTGCCGCGTCTGAAGTTAAAAACAGCGCGGCATTTTCTATGTCGGCAATTCGTCCAAAGCGCCCAAGCGGTATCTTCTTTGTGATCTTTGCTTTGAGCTCATCAGGCAAAAGACGTTTCATCCCTTCGGTGTCTTCGATCGGTCCGGGCGCAATGCCGTTCACACGTATGCCGTGACGTCCCCATTCGGCACAGAGGTTTCGGGTTATTGCATCAACGCCGGCCTTTGCAGCGGAGACATGTATCTGCATTGGCGTTGCTAAATAATGAAGCGTTGCGGAAATGTTCAAGATCTGGCCTTTCGTGCGTTTTAATTCTTCGAATGCGGCTCGGCAAACATTAAAAGTCCCTTTTGTATCGATATCGACGACAGTTCCAAAGCCATTAGGCGAAAGCTGATCTGCCGCGGCGAGAAAATTCCCTGCCGCTCCATTTACAACGATATCGATCTTGCCAAAATGCTCGATGGTTTTCGCGACCGCATCTTCAATGGCTTCATGATCGCGAACATCAGCCGCAGCCGCAAAGCACCTGCCGCCGTTCTCTTCGATAAATTGTTTTTTGGCTTCGAGATTTTCGATATTACGGCTAACAATGGCGATAGCCGCTCCGTGTCTGGCAAACGCCGCGGCAATGCCGCCTGTAATGCCTGTTCCGCCACCCGTTACAAAAGCGACCTTACCCTGTAAAATATCGTCAGCAAATATTTTGTCCATATTACTTTCGGATTTTAGCATGAATAAGACATTGAGCATGGTCGGTTATTTTTTTCTTTTGGCGGCTGTGTGTCTTTTGGTCTGTTCATGTTCGGAGCCGGCTATCGAACCGAGAAACGTTATTCCGGCGGATGCTCTTATTTATCTGGAAACCGAAGATCTCGGAAAAACTATTTCAGCGATAACCGATAATAAAAAATTTCGAAGTGCGGCGGCGAAGGTGCCTAATATTTTGCCTCTGAACGGCATGAAGCTTTCCATTGCTGTAACCGGTTTTGAAACTAAGGAAAGCCAAGCTGACGGCGAAGGCTCGGTATTGAATTTACAACCGCATTTTGTTGCAGTCGCCGAAACAAATGCCTGGAATTACCAGGCAAACAGCTTTGTTGAAAATAATTTGGGTGAATTTATCAATGACGCCTACGGCGGCGAGGTCGAACTTTTAACATCGACAAAATATGATGGGAAATTCTATACATGGACGGCAAACGACGGACGTAAGGTTTTTGCTCTCGTGCAGGGAAGTGTCATTTATTTTGGCAATGATATTACTGCGATCGAAAAATGCCAAGCCGTAAAGCGCAGCGAGATCGATTCGATCTCCGGAAATGAGAAATTTGCGGGCTCGGATCGTTTAGCATTCGGATTCGTTTCGCCCGAAGGAATGGCTCAGTTATCCAATATCATAGGTGTTTCATTAGCCATTAATGCCGGTGAAGATGCTGATATCAAAAGTTTTATAGCACGCGTACTGCCCGAAATTCTTCGCAATTCCGTTGATGAAATATCATGGTCATCTGTAAGAACGGAGAGTGGTCTCACAGATAAATACTCAATAAAATTGAAAAATGATGCTGCGGCGGCGGCGAATATTTCTTTTGAAAAAAGCGGTATCACGGTTGATGGGTTATCCGAATTCGTTCCGCTAAATGCTGAATCGGCAACACGTTATGATCTACTTGACCCAAAACTTGCCTGGCAAAAAGCGATCGAGATAGTTCGATCAAGAACCGATGCGATCAGCAGTAATTTGATCGGACTTTTTTCAGATTCGCTTTTTGAACCGTATGCGATCAGTGATCCGGAAAGATTTCTTGGTCAGATCGGCAGCCGAATAATAACGTTAAAATTGACTGCCGAGGATGAAAGCACCGCAGTTATTGCAGAGGTAAAAAATGCCGATGAAATAAAAGCTTCGCTGACGAAAGATATTTCCTTCACGAAGCCGCCGGAAAAACAGGCCGATGCCGAGATCTGGAGGTCGGAAGATGGAGATCTTTCAGCGGCCTTTATAGGAAAAATAATTATAATCGGTGATAGCGAAGCCGTTATGAAATGTTTAACGGCAAAACAAAGCGGTGAAAATATTACAAAATTGCCGCTATTCGATCATTTCGTTTCATTGGATGGCGTTGCCGTTACGAGCGTTAATGAAACCGGCTCAGCAATTAAATTGATCGAAATACTCGGCGGCGGAAAAGCTTCGGACGAAAAGTTAAACACACACTCTTTTACAACGACATCGTTCGATCAGAACGGCATAAACCGCGAAACGCTGTCCGATTTTGGCTTGATCGGAAGGATCATAGAACAATTCGGCAAAGAGAATCCACTTTAACGATCAGCGTTTTGCGTTCTTTTTCATTTTTCGGACATTTCGGGCGATCCATTTTTCGGCAATATCAAATTGCGGAAATCTTTGTTCATCACGTCGAAATACCGGTGTGTGATTATAGCGCCTGCCGTTATGATGGACGGTTGGGTGGGCGATGTGTAGCATTTCGTGATAGACCACATATTCGACGACGTATCGCGGGACATCATTTTCATCCAACGAACGGCTGATGACAATAGTGTCGTGCGTTGAGTCGTGATGCCCCAAAATACGAAATGTTTTTCGGGCAGACCAGGTCAATACGGGTTTCGGCAGCCGAGGCGAGAAATACTTTACATTAAGATCATCGAATATCTCTTCGAGGTCATAATTGCGTCCGCCGGATGTAGTGACTATCTTTCTGCCTCGTTTTCGTTTGTTATCGGTCGCTCGGCCTCTGACTTCGGCCGATCTTATATAATTTTGGTAAGCTTCGCTTTCGATTTTACGCGTTCGTTTTCCTAATATCTTTGAAACGAGAATATTTGCAAGCTCACGATGCGCCTCTAAAGGCATATCGCGGCAGATCTCGGCGATCCTTACCAGAGCTTTGCCGCCGCGTATGCGGATCGTATGATTTATCCCAATATATGGGTAGAATATTACCTCAATAGGCGGCATAACTATCTTCGGGCCTATAGTGCGGAAGGCGGCTTTGTAAAGATCTGCGATGTCAGATGGTTCAAGTTTGTTAAGATCGTTGCTCACAGTGTATCTAAAATTTGTTGACATTGGTCTTTCTAAAATGTTATCAAATAAAAGGGTAGCACATCGGGTTATACCGGTAAGCTGCAAACTCGCCTTGAAAAAATGACTGTTCGAGATCCAAACTCAAAAGTCGAGAAAACCGCAAAGTTTCCCGACGCACGCGGACAGATCGTTCTCTCAGCAATAATTAACGAACATTTTGTTACAGGCGATCCTGTCGGTTCCAGAACCATTGCTGAAAAATTTGCCAATGTCTCAGGTTTGAGTTCAGCGACAATTCGCAGTGTAATGGGCGACCTCGAAGAATTCGGCTACGTGGAGCAGCCGCATACCTCCGCAGGCCGTGTACCAACTGACGCAGGGCTTAGATTTTACGTTGACAATCTTTTGGGAGTTCTTAGTATTTCGGATGAGGATCTTCGTCTGATAGGCGATGAATTCGGTTTATCCGAATTTGAGAAGAACGAAGTTCCCGATAGATTAATGGAACGCACATCAAAGCTTCTGTCTGCTCTTTCAAATAATGTAGGCATTGTGGTTTCGCCCGGTTTGGCCGGCGACCGCCTGCAACATATCGAATTCCTTGGGCTTTCTGAAGGTCGTATCTTGGTCGTGCTCGTTTCGGCACCGAATATTGTTCACAACAAGATAATCAGGCTGAATATAGGCCTAACCAAGGACGAACTCGAACGGACCGCAAATTATCTGAATAAAGAGTTTGTCGGAAAAACGCTGTCCACGATCAGGGCGGAGATCATCATGCTGATGCATGATGAGAAAACGTTGTTCGATAAACTGCTGCAAACGGCCGTTATTCTTTGTTCGCAGAGTATCGAGGACGAAGAGGACAGCCAAAGCGAGATCTTTGTCGACGGCACTTCAAATATACTGAAAAATAGTGATTTTGCGGATCTGGAAAGACTCCGTCAGCTATTGACCACTATTGGGGAAAAATCCCGCTTGATACAGGTATTGAATGAATGTGTTGACCATGATCGTTCGCCAAATGGTGAAGTTCAGGTCATCATCGGCTCAGAAAATCACACACCTTCGCTGCAAAACTGCACGTTGATCTCTGCTCCTTATAGGATCGGAGACAACTCGGCGGTCGGTACTTTAAGTGTTCTCGGTTCAACACGGATCGAATACGCAAGAAATATCTCGATCGTTTCCTATGTTGCCCGTGTCCTCGAAAAAATGATGACGCGGGATGTCACGAAAAATTAATCAAAAACACCATTTTGCGCCGGTTTGGCGTTTCCCCGATGGATCCAATAAACAATTCAGAAAATAAAGATGAATTTTTGCGCGGTACTGATCTCGAAGATCCGGTGTCTGTGGATGAATTTATTCGTCAACTCGAAGAAAAAGAAAAAGACCTGCACATAGATTCCGGTTCTGTCATTGAATTTGAAGAAACTGACGAATTTGCTGATGAATTGGTGTTGGAGCCGCTTTTTCCAACTGTCGAACCGCCAAAGCAAGAAACAAGATCAATTGAACCGGCGGCAAAGACCAAAAGCAATGAGATCGAACCTGCCGCGAAAGACAACTCGGAAAGAACGATCTCGGACCTGAATACAAAGATCAGATCTATGGAAGCGGACCGCAAGGATCTGCTTATGGATTCGCAGCGTCGAATAAAGGATTTCGAGGCGTTTCGCAAACGCATTGAACGCGAACGAATAGAGACTTTTTCAAAGCAGATATGTAATCTAGCGACACAGATGTTGCCGGTTCTCGACAATTTGAACAGAGCATTGGATTTTGCGGAAAGTGTTCATCTTGAAAATCGAACTGAAGTTCAACCTTTTTTCGACGGAATTGTAATGGTGAACCAGCAAATAAATGAGGTCTTTTCAGGAATGGGTATCGAGGCGATTTTAACGGTTGGCCATATATTCGACCCTCATTTGCATGAAGCTGTCGCAATAGACGAAAACTCTGACTTTCCGCCGCATACGATAACCGAAGAATTACTTCGCGGTTACAAGGTCGGTGAAATGGTAATTCGCCATTCGATGGTAAAAGTCGCAAAGGCGGACAGTTCCGAAAAAAATATTAATGCTGAGCAGGTTATTAACGAGGCATTTACAAATCAAACACCGGAAAGTTTTGAGCAGGTTGAAACCGAAATTGAAACTGACGCATCTCTCACAAAAGAAATATTGACCGCAGCCGCGGAAGAACGCGAGACCATAGAAATTAAAGATAATACGGTCAAATCGGATGAATTTGATTTTGAAACTTCATCCGGATTCGAGATCGAACGCTTTGGTGAGGATGCAGCCGGCGAATGAAAATTCCGCCGATTTTAGATACAAGGATAAATATATGAGTAAAGTTATTGGGATCGATTTGGGAACAACGAACTGTTGTGTTTCCGTGCTGGAAAACGGTGCGGTGCAGATCATTTCGAATAAGGAAGGCGGACGCACTACGCCGTCCGTTGTTGGTTTTACGGATAAGGATGAGCGATTGGTAGGCCAGATCGCAAAGCGCCAGGCCGTTACAAACCCAACCAATACGCTTCATGCCGTAAAACGTCTGATCGGCCGTAAATACAATTCGGCAGAAGCCGAAAAGATGCGTCAAACTGTGCCTTTCGAAATAGTGGAAGCACCGAACGGCGATGCTCATATCAAAGTTTTGGATCGTGTTTACAGTCCGCCGGAAATATCGGCTATTGTTCTGCAGCGGCTTAAGCTGGCAGCCGAGGAGTTTCTGGGTGAAAAGATCACGGAAGCGATAATTACCGTGCCGGCGTATTTCGACGATGCTCAGCGACAAGCGACGCGCGATGCCGGAAAGATCGCGGGTCTAGAGGTCGAACGCATAATAAACGAGCCGACGGCGGCTGCTCTGGCATACGGATTCGGCAAGAACAAAAATGAAAAGGTCGTTGTTTATGACCTTGGCGGCGGAACGTTCGACGTTTCGATCCTTGAGATAAACGATGGTGTTTTTGAGGTTTTATCGACATCGGGAAACACATTTCTCGGCGGCGAAGATTTTGACCAAAGAATAATCGATTGGCTGGTCGCTGATTTCAAATCTACTACCGGTGTCGATCTTTCAGGTGACCGGCTTGCCCTGCAGCGTTTGAAAGAATCTGCAGAGCGTGCAAAATGCGAGCTTTCCAGCGTTATGGAAACGAACATAAGCCTGCCGTTCATTGCAGCGGACGCAACCGGCCCAAAACACATCAACGCCGTTTTAACTCGAACTAAATTTGAAGAATTGGTTCAGGATCTAGTTGATTCATCTGTCGAACCTTGTCAGAAAGCTTTGTGGGATGTGAAATTGAAACCGGAGGACATCGATAAGGTCATTTTGGTGGGCGGACAAACACGTTCGCCTATAATTTCCCGAACTGTTGAGGATATATTCGGCAAAGCACCATCGTCAGAGATCAATCCGGACGAAGTAGTTTCAATGGGAGCGGCGATACAGGGCGGAGTTTTGACCGGCGATGTAAAAGATATAGTTTTGGTTGACGTTCTTCCGTTGAGCCTCGGATTGGAAACACGCGGCGGTTTATTCGTAAAGCTTATCGGACGAAATTCGACCATTCCGCTTTCGAGTTCGATGACATTTACAACTGTTGTCGATAACCAGCAATCGGTTGAGATCCATATTCTGCAGGGCGAACGTGAAATAGCAAGTGCTAACCGAAGTCTGGCTAAATTTGAGCTTGTCGGCATACCGCCGGCTCCGCGCGGAGTTCCGCAGGTGGAAGTGACTTTTGATATAGATGCCAACGGCATTGTTAATGTTTCTGCCAAGGATAAGATGACAGGACTTGAACAAGCGATGCAGATCACGCCTTCTTCGGGGCTTGCTCCGAATGAGATCGATCGTTTGATAATGGAGGCCGAAACATCTATCGAGCGAGATAAAGATACAAAAGAAATGATCATGCAGAAGAATAAGCTTGATTCGCTGATCAAAAATGCGCGAAAAACGATGACCGAATTTGGACGTTCATTTCCTCTCGAGGAGCAGCAGGAAATAAACGGAGCGTTAAATGATGCAGAAGCCGCTATGGCTTCGGAAGATCTGGCTGAGATCGAAAAACTTTTGGTTTCCGTTGAAGAGACAGCGAACCGCATAACGGCTTCAATGCTGGCGATCGCTTAATGCTTCGGACTTGAGAAAAATCGGATAATTTCGGACAATATAAAGAGCGTCAGTTCAAACCTTGGACTGGCGCCTTTGTGATTCAATTATGAGCAAAAGAGATTATTACGAGGTTTTGTCCGTTTCGCGAACGGCCAGCGACGGCGAGATCAAAACCGCTTACCGTAAACTTGCGGTTCAATATCATCCGGACAAAAATCCGGGCGACGCCGCCGCCGAAGAAAAATTCAAGGAATGCGCCGAGGCTTATTCAGTTCTTTCCGACAGCGAAAAACGTGCGTCTTATGATCGCTTCGGACACGCCGCCGGTAATTCATCGGGCTTTGATCCGGGATTTACGAACATGGAAGACATCTTCGATATGTTCGGTTTCGGCGATATGTTCGGTTCGAGGGGACGAACTCGGTCGGCCGTTCAGCGAGGTTCTGATCTGCGTTACGATATAGAGATATCACTGGAAGAAGCAGCCGAGGGAAAAGAAGAAACGATCGAGATACCCCGCCTCGAAACCTGCGGCGAATGCGAAGGTAAAGGTTCAGAAAAGGGAAGTTCGCCGATCACCTGCACAGGTTGTCAGGGCAGCGGACAAACGCGTTACCAACAGGGTTTCTTTAGTGTTATGCGGACATGCCCGACGTGCGGCGGACGCGGACAGATCATCAAAGACCCATGTAAAAAATGCCTCGGCGAAGGCCGCGTTGAGAAAGAAAAGAAGATCGAATTAAAGATCCCGGCTGGTGTCGAAACGGGTTCGCGTCTGCGCGTGACGGGCGAAGGTGAAGCCGGCCCGGGCGGCGGGCCTTCGGGCGATCTGTTTGTCGTTATTCATGTAAAAGAACACGAGATTTTCGAACGCCAAGGTGCGAATCTTTATTCGGCCGTACCGGTGACATTTGCGACAGCGGCACTCGGCGGCGAAATAGAAGTAACGACATTGACCGGCGAAGAAAAACTGAAAGTTCCCGCAGGAACACAGACCGGAACCGTATTTCGGTTACGCTCGCAGGGAATGCCGGCTCTTGGCGGCCGAGGTAAAGGTGATCTTTTTGTCGCCGTGACACTGATCACGCCAAAGTCACTTTCAAAAGAACAACGAAAACTTTTCGAAAAACTGGCTGAGGTCGAAGATACAAATTTTGAAAGCGATTCACTATCCGACAAGGTGAGAAGTATTTTTGGATAAATGGTATAAGCGATTGGCAGTTAGCAGTAAGCAATAAGCAGTAGCGGTTACTTAGATTTTTATTAACACGTTATTTATTCTTGCTAACTGCTAACTGCTAACTGCTTACTGCAATCTTGCTTTTACAACTTCGCTTAGTTTTTTGCCATCGACCGTCATGCCGGAGAGTTTTGATTGTGCGGCTTTCATCACCATTCCCATATCTTTCATCGAGGACGCTCCGGATTCGGCTATAGCGACTTCGACTGCTAATGAAATATCGGCGTCGGTTGCTCCTTGCGGTAGATATTTTTCGATGTGCGATATTTCGGCGGCTTCTTTAGCGGCAAGTTCGGTTCGACCCGCTTTTTCGTACTGATCGATCGAATCGCGACGCTGTTTTACGAGGCTCTGCAGAGCTTTCATTACTTCTTCGTCGGTCAGCTCAGAGCCCTTTTCGATCTTGCGGTTCATCAAATTGGCCTTGACCATACGCAATGTCGAAAGTTTATCGGATTCCTTCGCACGCATCGCGTCTTTAATATCGGAAATTATTTGTTCGTTTAGATTCATAAATATTTTTACGGCGTGAAATTATAGTTTATAACGCCCGCGACTTTCACCGGTTTGCCGGCCAGTAATGTCGGCTGAAACTTCGCAGTACAAGCCGCGTTTCGAGCGGCTGATTTCAAGAGCGGATGACCGGAAACGGCTTGTGCCGAAAACACCGAGCCATCTTCGCCGATCAAAACTTCTACTTTTACCGGTCCGCCGATTCTCATTGACCTAGCGGCACTCGGATAGATCGGAGTCGGAGTGGATACGGCTTTATGGTTCAGAACTCCTTCGCTGCGTTCGCCGACGATAGTGTATTTGCCAACACTAACTGGTGCTGTGCTATTTTCTTTCGGCTTTCGCTGCGGCGGTGTGAATTCAAAATTCAGCATTACGGTCGAAGCGACCGGTTTCCCGTTCAATTTTGCCGGTTTGAATTTAGTTCTCATTGCGGCATCCTTCGCGGAATCACGTAGAGCGACGACATCGACTCTGGTTATGCCCGGACAAACATCGCCGGGACCGCTATACAGGTCAACGGATGTAACGTTTCCTTTTTCATCGACGTTCGCCGCGACAACAACCTTGCCGCTCAAATGCGATTCGACCGCAACCATAGGATATGCCGCTGACTGAAATTCAATAGGTGACGCGGAAGTCATTTCAGCGGTCTGTGCGAAGGCTGTAAAACTAAACGCCAGTATGATCACAAAGACAAAGCTAATTTTATTCGTCATTTTTGGGATTCTCCATAAGGTTTTCCAAGATTACCACGACGGCTTAATGCGCAAAAGCTGATATCGCATACAGCGAAGGCGTTTCGATTGCCGGCTGCTGTTATGTTAAGCTGTCGATTCTGTTTTCGCTATGAAATTACGCTGGAGATTTGGGGTCATCGCGGGTATTTTTCTCGCCGTATTTTGTCTGTATCCGCAGATGAAGATGGTTTATCTGCGCGGTGAAAATTGGAACGGCCATTATGCGTATAACGACATCGACGAGGTTGCCTATGCGTCGTATGTTCGTGCATTGATCGACGGCCGTCCGCGAAAGAACGACCCTTACACAGGCCGCGACCAATCGCTCGAAACGCCGCAGCCCGAATCGCTTTTTTCGATACAATTCGCCGCTCCATATACTATCGCGATACCGGCTAGGATCTTTGGCATCGGTGCGCCTTGGGCAATGACCTTGGCCGGTGCATTTGCGGGCTTTGCGGCCGCTTTGGCGGTGTTTTGGCTGCTAGGAAGGCTAACCGATGATTCATGGTTCGCGATGGCAGGAGCATTGGCCGTTTTTTGTTTCGGTACTTTGGCCGCAGGCGAAGGTGCGATAAGCGAGATACTTTTTAATGGATTTTCATATCCATATTTTCCTGGTTTTCGGCGATACATTCCGGCGATGGCCTTCCCGGCCTTCTTTGCAATGCTCGGCTGTGTCCGTTTATTGCTGAAAGATGACGAAGATAGACGGCCGCTTGTTTACGGCGGTGCCGGTTTGGTGTGTTTTGCTTATATTGTCTTTTCATATTTTTATGTTTGGACGACGGCGGCTGCATTTTTGGGCGTGATCTTCTTAGTGACGCTGGTATTTCGGCCGGCGGATTGGCAGCGTGACATCAAACGGCTGGCGGTATTTGGTGTCGGCTGCGGTTTTATATTACTGCCTTATGTCTATCTTTTATCGGGACGTTCGGAAACGATGGACGACGTACAGCTCTTGGTCAAAACACGAATGCCGGATCTTTCCCGTTTTCCTGAATATGTGAGTTTGGTTGTTGTCGTGTTCATTTTGGCCGCATCCGCAGCAAAGGTTTTTTCGTTAAAGGATCGTAAGGTGCTTTTTGCATTGACGCTCGCCTTGGTTCCTTTTGTTCTGTTCAATCAGCAAGTGATAACCGGAATGTCGCTTCAGCCGATACACTATCAGGTGTTTATCGGCAATTATGTTGCAACACTGGCGGCTGTCGTTGCGGTCGGCTTGTTTTGGCGCAGCAGATCAGGCGACGTTAAGCCGTTTTCACGTTATGCATGTATCTTGATCGCGTCGGCGGCGATCGTTTGGGGTTTCGTCGAATGCCACTATACAGTTCGTGTGCTTGATGACGCTAACATTGTGCGTGACGAATCATTGCCGGTCGCAAAAAGACTTGAGGAACTAGCCAAAAACTATCCTGATCCATATCGTTTGACGGTGCTTGCTTTTGACGGTATAGAGGCTGACGATCTGCCGACCGTTGTTCCGCAAAACGTGTTGTGGTCGCGGCATCAGCATGTTTTCGCCGGATTAACATGGCAGGAAAGCAAGGAGAGATATTATCAATATCTCTATTATGTCGGTGTTGATGAAAATGGTCTGGAGCGATTGATCCGCCGAGATTTTGTAACAATGATCGCTCTTTTCGGTTGGGGAAGACACAGCACGCGATTAAGCTCAGAGGCGACACCGCTTACAAAGGCCGAGATCGCCGAAGAGGTCAATGCATATGGGAACTATATTGCTTCGTTCGATCTTTCAAAGGCAGCGGATCCGACTATATCATTTGTTGTAATAAATACGGGGAGTTCGATCGATCTTGACAGAGTGGAGCGTTTTTACGAATTATACGATGGCGAACAGATCGGAAATTATACGCTTTATAAGGCAAAAATGCGGAAAGATCTACAAGATCAGGCAGAAAAATAGGTCGCCCGAAAATGAATGGGCGACCCGTTATGTATTGCTAAATATAAAAAACCAAAATTACGCGGCTAAAAGATCATTAGAAGTTTCAGCGAAAACACGTCTTCCATTGATCGCGTCGTCAATGATCTCACGAACCGCGGAAGCGTCCGGATTAACTTCCATACGAACACATGCTCGTAAGTGTCTGATAATTCCTTCCGTGGCTATTTCTACCGAATCTCCGGTCAATTTAGAAAAGCGACGGGCTTGAATGTGATCGATCTGCAAAATTCTGTCTTGCAGTGTCATAGGTTTAGCTGCTGCCACAATTATTCTCCTTTTTAGGCTATTATTTACCCTGTTTAAGGGTCACCCAACAAGATATGGTTATGTAAGATAAAAGGCTGTGAATACGAGATATGTCGCTCACTTGCCTTGGTATTAAATCAATAAATGACCATCAACATTAATAGCTGAACGATCATTGTTTCAAACGTCCCCAATCTTTAATTGAATGTTAACAAATAATTAAAGCAAAGTCACGACTTTTTTTTGACAGAATACTAAGTTTTTTTACTTTTGGAGCTAAAAAATAAGATCGGCCGCCGGACTAGTGTCACAGCGGCCGAAAATGGAACAAAATAAACGATCGGTTTAACCGACAGCATCTTTCATAGCTTTGCCGAGGCGGAATTTAACCGTCGTTTTGGCAGGGATCTGAATGGTTGCTCCGGTTGCAGGGTTGCGGCCTTCGCGAGCCTTTCTAGTAGCTTTAACCAGCTTTCCAAATCCGGGAAGTGTGAATTCGCCGTTCTTTTTAACTTCTTTTGCCGCAAGAGCAGCCACCGAGTCAAAAAATCCTTTAACGTCGGCTTTTTTCATTCCTGTGTCTTCCGCCAATTTGTTGACGATTTCCGTTTGTGTCATACGAGCCATAATTTGAGTATCCTCCGGTTTTAATTGTTAATTAAGAATAAGTCTATACTATTTATCGCCGACCTTCATATCGTTCTAAGACATGGAAAAAGTGCGTTTGTCGGCTATTGAATTTGGTCGGGGCGGCAGGATTCGAACTTGCGGCCTCTCGCTCCCAAAGCGAGCGCACTACCAGGCTGTGCTACGCCCCGTTTTTATACCTGTAAAAGAGCTAATTACAAGTGTCGAATTCTACAAGCGAAAATAGCGTCGGTCAAGTCAACCTGCTATAAAATCGCGTAAATATCGAAGAATTATTGCAGAAGCCTTCGCCCGATGACTTATTTTTTGTTTTATTTCAGAAGTTAATTCACCCAAAGTTCGATCAAAACCATCTGGAATGAATATCGGATCATATCCGAAACCATTGTTTCCAAAAGTTTTAGGGGCTATCTTTCCGCCGCAGATACCTTCTGCACGCGTCAAGATCCGACCAGAAGGATCTGAAATAGATATCGAGCAGATAAATCTTGCGGATCGATCGAGATCTTTACTTTTATCTAGCTCATCGAGCAACTTTTCATTGCGTTCTGCGGCAGACAGCCCACCGCCATACCGTGCGGAAAATATTCCAGGACGTCCTCCAAGAGCCGAGACTTCCAATCCGGAATCATCGGCTAGTGTCCACTGACCGATTGCGGCCGCATAACCGGATGCTTTCAGATCGGCGTTTTCGGTAAAAGAAACACCGGTTTCCTCAATGTCCTCGATGTGATCAAATTTATCGAGACCTGTGACGGCAAACGAAAGTCCGGAAAAGAGTTTTTGAAATTCGATAAGTTTTCCGTTGTTCCGAGTCGCAATTATCAAGCGGTCAAATTTTATTTTGTTTACTCTGGTCATTTAGCGGTTCGTAAAACGAGCATAACTTAACAAATATAGCCGCGGCAAAGCTAAAAGTTTCTTTTTTATTGCAAAATTCGGTCAATTTGATGTATAAATTAAATAGCACTTTAATTAGTGCGGCCAGCCGAAAAGCGACATATCTATTTAATCTTTAAGGAAATCCATTTTGGAAACCGTCATCGAAAATAAGCCCATGCGAACTGGGGCAGCAACTGTAAGTCTTGCCGAGACTCCGCAAAGTGTTCGTTCGCCAAAATATTTGGAAACGAAATACCAGCTTGGGCTTTGGCTTGCTTCGATAGATTGTTTTTTCGAGGCCGAAGGACGTATTTTTGGCGACAATACAAATCCGAAAGGCGAAGACGGAGATTTTACACGCGAATTTCGTTTGGCACATTCAGCACTTTTGAATTGCTCGCGACTGTCGCTTCTTATTGCCAGATACATACAGGAAGACGGCGAGGTTGAGGATTTTGATATATCGGATCTTTCGCTGATGCTACGAAGCTTGATTGTAATCGACGGTAAATTTACGTCGGCGTCTTCGGTTTCTTACGGCGAATGGGCAGCTTGGAAAAGTCTTGTTGCCGAAAAACTAAGAAATCAGCCGGCAAAAGAAATATTAACCAGATTTGCCGATTCATATGGCGAAAGTTTCTTGCCCCAGCCGCTTTTGGACATGATCCATAAAAATTCTCTCGAATTTTCTGATCAAGCCGATTTGCGGATAGCCGCATCGCGTTTCGGCAGCATTCTTCGTTCGCTCCATACGGTCAGGTCGATGCTTCGCAACGATGAACCGTTAAAACAAGCTCTTTTGATATTTGCAAAGGTCTATTTTGATATTCAAGATGTGGTTGCGTATATTAACAGCCGTTTACAGCGGTTTCATAACGAAGACGCGGAAATGTTCGGAACACTTGATGCTTCTTCCTACACGGCTTCCATCGAATTGAAAAAAGTGTTCACACAGGAATTGAGCGGAATTGTCGATGTTCGACAATCTCCTTCTGTTTATGCACGTGTGGAAACGGCATATGCTTCCCTAAATGACAGCCTACAGCAGATACTTACGGGTTTCGCTCAGACAGTTGACCCGGAAATAAAGGCTGAAGATATTTTCCCAAATTTCAAAACAAAACAAACCGATTCGGAAAGGCTTTATACTGAACTTCAACAAATAGCAGAATCTGTCAGAGAAGCCGAACAAGATCCGGCAAGAATGGTGCCTGACGAGTTGAACATAAAACTTACGCAGTTTTTGAACGGCGCGATGGGTTTGCTTTTTTATAAAGATCAGGAAACTTTCGAACGATTTGCCGAAGAAATAATTAAAACCGGCGACCGTCAAGACCTTGTACCTATACTTCACAGATTCGGGGCATATCTTGAAACTCTTTGCGGACAAGTAAGTATGCGGGTTGCTCTAGCACACAAAGCCCAAGGGTTTTAATGTTATTGTCCGCGAAGTGTGGACAAAGGCTTTCTAAACAAAATGCCGTAGCTTGCGGCGACACCGACCACATTTACTAATAGTCCGGTCGCTACAATTCCGATCACAAACAACTGCGCATCGAACTGCCAACCTATTTCCAATACGTACTTACACATTGCGTAACTTAGCAGAGCCGCGAACGAAGAACCGATAATTCCTGCCAAGATCCCCAGCAGACTGTATTCCGTTACAAGTATCTTTGTTAAGATGCCGCGTTTTGCTCCGAGTGTTTTCATTACCGCGTTTTCGTATATCCTTTGCGACCTGGTCAAGGCGATCGAGCCTATAAGAATAAGGATGCCGCTGAGAATAACAAAACCGCCGACAAAAGATATTGCCAATACGAAGTTGTTTATAAGTTTCTGAACCGTTTCGACAATGTCGGCAACATCGAATATCTGAATATTCGGGAATTTTTCGATGACATCCCGCTGAAGCCGCTGGCGCTCAGTTGCTCCGATCTTTTTTAGGATAGTTGCGGCGTAATTTTGCGGAGCTTGTTCGAGAAACCCCGGCCGAAAAACGAACACAAAAGCTGTTCTGGTATTTCTCAGATCAATGGTTCGAATGTTAGCAACACGAGCTGTGATGTCTCTGCCGGATATATTGAAAGTGACCGAATCACCCAAGCCAATGTTCAATTGTTTTGCCATATCTTCCTCGACAGAAACTTCCGGAACATCTGAGGGCTTCGCCGTTATCCACCAATCGCCTGCAATAAGCGATTCATTTTCGTCCATATTCGGCCTGTAAGTTACTGCAAATTCGCGGCCGATAATTCCTTGTTCGCGGCGGATCTTGGTTTCGGAAAAATCGACCGGTTTGCCGTTGATGAATGCTATTCGGGCTCGGACGGTTGGTGTTTGCTCAGCGGTTTCTCCGGTTCGTGCATTCAAAAGCTGTGTGAGTTCGTCAAGCTGGCTTTTTTGAATGTCGATAAAAAAGAGGCTTGGTAATTTTGCGTTTCGTGAAAAGTCGAATTCTCTGACAAGATTGTTTTGTAGAGCCTGAACCGATAATACTACGAATGCTCCGAGCCCGACCGCAAGCAGGATTATCCGCGTTTGATTGCCCGGCCGATATAAAGAATTTATAGCCTGCCGGAATGAAAAACCGCCAAGCGTGCGTGTTCTGGATAGTAATTTTGTAAGCAAATAGGCCGAAAAATACAAGGCAAATGACGTTAATGAAAGCCCGATAAGGAAAGATACTCCGACGCGAAATGAACCGGCTTGCCATACTGCCAAAGCAAGAAGAACGCTGATACCGATCGTTCCGAAAATAAGACGAAACGGATCGAGTTTCCTCATTTTTTCATTGTTTTGATCATGGAGCAAAAGCCGCGGTTTTATATTTTTTACTCCGAGCAGCGGCAGAGCGGAAAAGATCACAGAAATGATCACGCCCAATAACATCCCTTGAAGAGCGTTATTCAGATTTATTGTATAAGTCATTTTGGCCGGCAGGGAATCTGCAAAATTATACTCCGCCAGCCAAAGTGCAGCCTGGGCCATCGCAACACCGAAAAGGCTGCCGAGCATGCCGAGAACCAAAATTTGCAGCATATAAACGGCAATGATGACATTACCGCCTGCACCGAGACATTTTAAGATCGCGACCGCTAAACGTTTCTGTTCGACAAAAGCACGCGCCACATTCCAAACTCCGATGCCGCCGAGAACAAGTATAAGTAAACCTGTAAGAGCAAGATAATTCTCAGTCCTTTCAAATTGTCGGGACATCCGTTCCTGCGTTTCGCGATAAGATTGAACAGTAATATTAGTGCCTTTGACAGCTAAACGGAGCGATTCGACAAGTGGTGTCGGATCTGTTGTCGTTCGGTAAAGTATCCGCCGCCGCACACGGCTAGCATTTTTGATTATGCCGGCGCTGTCAAAGGCATCTTTTTTTACAAAAACACGAGCGCCTAAACGAAAGCCGCCTGTGCCGCCCGGTTCTTCGTCAAAAGAACCCGTGACCTTGAAAACAGCTTCACCAATTCGTATATTGTCGCCGATCTTTATGGCGAGTTCTTCGAGCAGGATCTGGGCAACAACCACGCCGTTGTTTTCTAACAAGGCAAATTCGAACGGCTTGCCGTCGGCCATTTTAAAATCGCCAACGAGAGGAAACGGAGGTTCGATCCCTTTCAGTTCGATAAGCTTGGTGTTCGGGTTGCTGTCGTCAGCCGGCTGTGCCATGGCCGAACTAGTTATCACCTCGTTTTGGCCGTCAACAATTGTAGAAGCTTTGATCGCAGCCTCGATCGCAGAGATCTCCGTCGGCGAAAAAGCGCTGGTCGAAGTCAATTCGATATCGGCGGTCATAAGCGCTCGGGCGTCGCTTCCGACGGCGAGCATAAGGTTTTGTATAAGCGAACGAAGAGCGACGATCGAGCATACGCCGAGAGCGATACACAAAAAGAAAAATAAAAGACGCCTCCAAGAAGCGCGGATCTCACGGGCAGTTAGATTTAATATGAACCGCATATCGCCTTGTTTTATTTAGATGCGGAATCGCTTTCGATACGGCCGTCGCTGAGTACGATCTGACGTTCGGCCTGTTCGGCGAGTGAATCGTCGTGTGTCACCAAAACGAGTGTAACACGATGTTTGTCGTGCAAACCGGTCATCAATTCAAGAATGTGGTGTCCGTTCTTTGAGTCAAGATTACCTGTCGGTTCGTCAGCAAGCAGTATTGTCGGCTCATTGGCGAAAGCACGAGCGATGGCGATCCGCTGCTGTTCGCCGCCCGAGAGTTCGGATGGATAATGATGTCCTCGGTTCGCTAGTCCAACTTCGCGTAAAAGCTCATTACCGCGATCTTTTGCGTCACGCCGGCCGCGTATTTCCATCGGGATCAAAATATTCTCAAATGCTGTAAGGCTTGGTATCAAATGAAATGATTGGAAAACAAAGCCGATCTTTTGGCTTCGAATGTCGGCGAGAGCGTCTTCGCTCATTGCTGTTATCTCGGAATCGTCGATAAAGATCTTACCGTTAGTGACATAATCCAAACCGGCGATCAGACCAAGCAGCGTAGATTTGCCGCTTCCAGAAGCTCCGGTGAGCGCCACAAATTGACCGCCGGGAATCTCTACCGAAACATCCGTTAAAATATTTAGGTCTTCGGTACCGGATGAGACCGTTTTTGAAACATCAATTAATTTGATCATAGATTATCGTTCAGAGGCCATGACCTATCATCATACCTTGCGAAAAATCCTCTAACAAGTTTCAATTAATTTGCATCATATATACAGGAATTTTTACATGAGAATATTGGATCACAGCGTATTTATTTTCGGAGCGATCATATTCGCTCTATTTTCCGTGTCTTGCGGCACTGTGAAGACGGAGACTAACGCGAATGCGAACAGACCACTCGTTTTGCCCAACCGCAATGTCGAAAAACCGAAGATCATTGCTTTCGGCGACAGTTTAACGGCCGGTTTCGGCGTCGCGGAAAAAGAATCTTATCCGTATTTGCTTCAGCAGCGGCTGAATTCTGAAGGTTATGATTATGAAGTGGTAAACGCCGGTGTTTCCGGGGACACGAGTTTGGGCGGAGCCGAGCGCTCTGATTGGGTCTTGAATCGAGATGATGCAAAAATTTTAATACTTGCACTTGGATCGAATGATCTTTTACGCGGAATGCCTGTTGATAAAATGAAAGAAAACTTGCGCAAAATACTCGAAAAAGCAAAAGCGAAGAAAATGAAGATATTGATCTGCGGGATGCTTGCTCCTTCTTCTGTTGGCGTAGAATATCAGCGCGATTTTATAAATACCTTTACCGAACTTTCCAAAGAATATAAGACCGAACTTTTGCCGTTCATGCTTACCGGAGTTGCTCTGGATAAAAGATTGAATCAAGCAGACGGTATCCACCCAAACGCCGAAGGCACAAAGATAATGGCGGACAATATATATCAAAAACTAAAACCTCTGCTCGAAAAATAATCGTTTCTTGAACTTTTTTTCATTTCGCGTTAATCTTTGCAAACTTGTACTTACCTCTCACGTGTGCACTGTCTTCACCCAAAGTGCGCAAATTTCGGTTCAGTTCGAAAAAAATGAATAATAAAAGCAAAGTAACTCGCATAATTTTGCCGTGTTTCGCCATTATTGTACTTATCGCCGCCGCAGTATTTTGGTTTGGTTCGGTTTCAGCAATAGATCATTCAGGTGTTAAAGTCACGCGCTCCGCCGTCGGCTATCAGATAGAAGCCGATGATCTCGGCCTTATCCGAAAGACTACCCAGCCGGTAAGCAGTTTAGAAAGGATCAGTGTCGCAGATTCCAATTCCACTGTATTTACATGGAAAGAAGATCCGTCTGATGGGAAACAACAGACATTTTATTCTGTCAGCGTTGACGGCAAAAGCGTAAGCCAACCGATACAGGCCAGATACGACATAATGCTGCGTTATTCCGTGTTTGATCCGTTAGTATCGACTCCGGCAATTCCCGAAGCTTTATCGGGCAATGATGATGGCCGCAAAGGTGTGTATATCGTTCAATTCAAAACACAGGCCATTGACGGTTATACAAGATCCATCGAATCTTTGGGCGGCAAGGTCTTTATGTACGTTCCTGAATATGCATACATAGTTCAAATGGATAATGCAGCGAAAGCCAAGATCGAAAATTTACCGTTCGTGCGTTGGGTGGGAAATTACGAACCGGCTTATAAGATCGATCCGGATCTGATAGAGAGCTCATTGTCAGGTTCAAAAAAACTTGTGCGCTATAACATTATGATGTTGGAACGCGGAAGCAATATGCAGGATTCAACCGGCTCGCTGATCGAACAGATCGGCGGAAAGGTGCATACAAAGATACCGGAAGGATACCGTATAGAAGCAACTCTAGATTCGGAACAATTAACTAAGGTCGCACACAGCAATGATGTATTGTTCATAGATCTATGGAGCAAGCCGGAAAACGATATGGATATCGTCCGTAATGTCGGCGGTGCGAATTTCATTGAATCGACACTTGGATTTCGAGGCGAAGGCGTTCGCTCGGAGGTTATGGATAATGAACTTCGTCGGACCCACAATGATTTTCAATCCGGATTGACACCGCTTCTCCATACCGCGATCAGTTCGGACGGCAACCATGGCACATCGACATATGGCATAAACTTTGGACGCGGAACATCGAGCTCTGCCGCCCGGGGAATGCTTCCTGAAGCTCAGGGCATTTTTGCGGATTACGACGCCGTTGATAACAGATACACGCATACAGCACAACTAAATCAATCTCCATATTACGCCGTATATCAATCGAATAGCTGGGGGAGCAATCGCACCTATTTTTACACAACTCTCTCAGCCGAGATGGATGATATTTTATTTCTAAACGATGTTTTAATTCTGCAGTCACAGAGCAACGCGGGTGATCAAGATTCGCGCCCACAGGCTTGGGCTAAGAACATAGTGTCGATCGGCGGAATTTACCATAACAATACTGCAACCTTTACAGACGATCGGTGGAACCATGGAGCAAGTGTCGGCCCCGCAAGTGACGGCCGGATAAAGCCGGAGCTCGCACATTTCTACGATTCTGTTTACACGACAAATAACAGCGGCAATTCGAGCTATTATCAGTTTGGCGGAACGAGTGCGGCAACGCCGATAGTCGCCGGACATTTTGGCATATTTTATCAGATGTGGCACGCGGGACTTTTTGGCAATCAGACAAGTACGTCCGTATTCAACAGCCGTCCGCATATGACGACGGCAAAAGCCATAATGATCAACACTGCGGTTCAATGGGATATGAATATTTCGGGAACCGACACAACCCGCGTAAGGCAGGGATTCGGCCGGCCGGATCTGAAAAATCTTTATGATCTCCGCAACAAGATGCGGATCATAAATGAAACCGATGTGCTGACAAACCTTCAGTCAAAAATCTACACGGTCTATGTTCCGCAGGGAAGCACAGATCCGATGAAAGTAACGATGGTGTATAACGATCCGATGGGAAATCCCGCAGCCTCGCGGACTCGTATCAATGATCTTTCATTAAAAGTAACCGACCCAAGCGGTAATATTTTTTGGGGAAATAATGGGCTGGGAGTTGGCGGAGGAATGTGGTCTGCTTCGGGCGGTTCGGCAAATATTGTCGATACCGTCGAAAATGTTTTTATACTTTCGCCTATGGCCGGAGCGTGGACCATTGAAGTCATAGCATCGGAACTGAATCAAGATGCCCGAAGTGAAACTCCCGGTGTGATCGATGCCGATTTTGCATTGGTGGCCAGCGGTATTTCACCGGTGTCACCGACCGCTGCCTCTGTTTTAATAAGTGGACAGATCATGACTTCGAACGGATCCGGGATCTCCGGTGCGGTGATCCGTGCGATCGATGACGACGGCATTATCAAAACGGCTCGAACCGGGACGTTCGGATATTATCTGATCGAAGGTCTCCAGGCCGGAAGATCTTATATAGTTACAGTCGATCATCCGCGATATACATTCGATCCGGCAAGTGTTGTGCGTTCGGTCGATGAGAATATTACCGATCTGAACTTTGTTACGATACCCGAAGACCAATTACGTCGTTAACTAAGGCAGCGAGGTGATCAAACGATCAAGCCCTTTTGAGATATCGCCGTTTATGTGAATATGTAAAGCACGACGGCCGCGGTCGACCAAAACCTGGAAATCTCCGCGTGCCTGAGCTGTTTTTACAACGCCGAAAGTATATTTATGTCCCGGAATATTTAGATCTTCTTGATCGTCTGATGTTATCTGTAGAAAAACTCCGGTATTTGGGCCGCCTTTGTAAGCCTGTCCGGTCGAATGCAAAAATCGAGGGCCAAAACCTAGGCAGGTTGCCGAAAGCTGAAATTTCAAAACATATTCGCGTATTTTTTCCAGTTTTTCCGCGTTCTCGGCATTCATTTCAATGTAAGCAAGCAAGGCGAAATAATCACCTTCTTCGATATTCGAAAAATGTGCGGACAATATTTCGGTCAAGGTTCTTTCCTCGACCATGCCTGAAAGCTGTGCGGCATATTCAGCGCCGGTGAAAAGACTCACAGTATCATTTTCAAAGAATGAAGTTTCTTTGCTGAGAGAACCGGTTTCCTCAAATTGATCGGTCAATTTACGTGCTTCGATCTTTGCCGATTCGACATCTGGCTGGTTGAATGGATTTATATTCATGATCGAACCGGCGACAGCGGTCGCAAATTCCCAGCGGAAAAATTCGCTGCCGAGATCATAGCCGTCTCTGAGTTCGATGCGGATAAATGGCTGGCCGGAATGAGCGATCTTAATGATCTCCGCATTCTCTTGGCTTCCTGTTTGAACAAGTTGAACAAAAACGCGGTCGTTTCCATAGCTTACGATAGGCTGAACGGGTTCGCCGTTGACAGGAATTATCGCAATATCTTTTTTACCGGTTGATTCGGCAATGAGCTGTTCAAGCCATGCACCTAGATCGTAGATCTCTTGTGATGCAAAGATCGTTAGCTTATCGCGGCCGTGAGCCTGACAGACACCAAGTATCAAACCCAACAATGCCCCGGGATTTTGCATCGGATCCGGGTTTTTGCATGCGGAGCTCATTCCTACTGCCGATGTCAATAATTTTTCTATTTCAAGATCCATTGCCGCGGCCGCCGTTAAACCAAAAGCCGAAAGAGCTGAAAACCTGCCGCCAATTTCCGGATCGCCATAAAAGATATGACGAAAATGATCTCGCTTTGCGATCTCCTCCATTTTCGAACCCGGATCTGTTACGGCAATAAAATGGCTGCCGGCATTTTCTTCGCCGACGGTCTTTACCATAAGGCTGTAAAAATATTCCTTAAAACAATTCGGTTCAAGTGTAGAGCCTGATTTGCTTGAGACGATAAAAAGTGTTTTGGCAAGATCGAGTTTTGCTTGGAGTGTTAGTATTTGTGCCGGAACGGTCGAATCAAGAATATGAAATTTTTCGATGTTGAATGTTTTGGCAAAAACTTCAGGGCCAAGCGACGAACCGCCCATTCCCATCAAAACTATATCATCGAATTGCGCGGCTTTTATTTCAATGGCAAGCCGATCAAATTTTTCGATATCTTTTAGTTCGATCGAAGCTATTTCTAACCAGCCTAGCCATTTAGCCTCGTCGTCACTTGACCAAATACTTGCATCTTTTGCCCAAATACGCGAGACCTTGTCAGATGCGATCCATTCGTCGGCGGCAGATTCAAGATCCTTTTGGATCGGATCGGGAAGCGAATAACTCATTGATTTCAACATATGCCAAATTTACCACATTCATATTTTCGGCGAAATGGCGGCAGCGGAGTATGTGTTAAAATTTGAGCAATGAGATCTTCTTTTATATTGGCTGCAGCATTTTTTTTATTCGCCGCATTGGGAAATGCCCAGGAATGTTTGAAACTCACGCCGGAGATCAAGCCCGTACTTTCGGCGGAAACAAAAAAAATTTATGACCTAAAGCTCGCCGAAGCATTTGTTGAATATACTCGAAAAAAAGAAGACGCCGATTCGACCATATGGCTGGGCCGGCGAACCGCCTATCTAGGCAATTACAAAGATGCGATCCGAATCTACGGCAAAGGCCTTATCCGTTTTCCAAATGACGCAAGGCTTTGGCGACACCGCGGCCATCGTTTTATTACGCGCCGGTGTTTTGACGAAGCGATCAGAAATCTGAAAAAAGCAGTCGAACTTATAAAAGGCAAACCCGATCAGCCGGAACCCGACGGAATTCCGAACGCTAAAAATATGCCGGTCAGTACGCTCCAAACAAACATTTGGTATCATCTCGGCCTTGCATATTATTTAAAAGGCGATTATGCGAACGCATCACTTGCCTATGAAGAAGGTTTGAAGATAGCGAAGAACGCTGATATGAGAACCGCTTTTGTTTACTGGGAATATTTGACGCTGCGAAAACTGGATAAAGACGAACAGGCGAAAAAACTTTTAGAAACAATTCCGGCAAACACAGTCGTCATTGAGAATGGCGATTACTTAAAATTGATCGAAATGTTCAAGGGGAAAACAACTCCTCAAGAACTTTATTCGGCCAATGAGAAAAACAGCACGATACTTTATGGAGTTGGGAGTTTCTATTTGCTGAGCGGACATAAAGAAAAAGGAGCGGTTATCTTTAAGAAGCTCACGGAAGGTGATCAATGGGCAAATTTCAGCTACATCGCGGCGGAAACCTATCTGAAAAGAAATGAAACAATGCTGAAAAAATAAACATATGCGAAGAAATATAATAGGGATATTTGTGGTGTTATTGTGCATTCCGGCAATAGATATCGCGGCTCAGAAAACACAAAAGCCGAATAAGAATATTGTTGATCTGCTTAAAAAAGTTTCCGCGAAGAAGATAGAGGAATATGACCGTAAGCTTGTTTCTTTTGGAACTCGAAATTTGAATTCAGCGCAGAACGATCCGAAACGCGGCATTGGAGCGGCAAGAGATTGGATATTTAATGAATTTCAAAAGATCTCTGCTGATTGCGGCGGATGTTTGCAAGTTGAAAAGCCGACCTTTTTGCAGGAAAAAGGCCGCCGAGTTCCGGTCGCTGTAGATCTGACAAATGTTGTTGCAACGCTGAAAGGAACGACAGATCCGGCAAGGGTCTATGTAGTTTCCGGCCACTACGATTCTATGTGCGGCGATCCGCGTGACGGAACTTGTGATGCGCCAGGCGCGAATGATGACGGTTCGGGAACTTCGGCAGTGATCGAAATGGCGCGTGTGATGTCGAAACAAAAATATGATGCGACCATAATTTTTATGGCCGTGGCTGGCGAGGAACAAGGACTTCTCGGTTCTACCTATTTTGCCGAACAGGCATTGCAAAAGAAAATGAATATCGAGGCGATGTTCACGAATGATATTATCGGCGGTGTAAAAACATATAAAAACGCACCGGATAGAAACTCCGTTCGCGTTTTTGCCGAAGGCGTTCCCACGAACGAGACCAATGCCGAAGCAAATTTGCGGCGAAGTGTCGGCGGTGAAAATGATTCTGCGTCACGCCAATTGGGACGGTTCGTAAAAGAAGCCGGCGATATTTATTCACCAAAATTCAAAGTGCATCTTATCTATCGCCGTGACAGATATTTGCGCGGCGGCGATCATATCCCATTTTTGGAACGCGGTTTTTCCGCATTGCGATTTACCGAGCCGCACGAAGATTTTTCGCATCAGCATCAAAATGTTCGGACAGAGAACGGTAAATTCTACGGCGACACGCTGGAATATGTTGATTTTGATTATATCGCGAGCGTGACAAAGGTAAACATTGCATCTCTTGCTTCGCTTGCGTTGGCTCCTGCGAAACCGAGGAATGTCGGAATTGTTACCACGCGGCTGACCAATGACACTGACCTGAAATGGGATGCAAACACGGATAACGACATTTCAGGCTATGAGATCGTTTGGCGCGACACGACATCGCCGTTTTGGACAAATTCAAAATTTGTCGGTAATGTCACGAAGTTTACTATGACCGAAATGTCGAAAGATAATTATTTTTTTGGGGTTAGAGCGGTCGATAAAGACGGAAATAAAAGTTCGGTTGTATTTCCAAAACCTGTCAGATAGCCGCCTTCAGCCATTCGAAAAATACGGTTTCTTGTTTGTGAAAAGCTTGTTGCGGGGAACCTTCGACCGACATCGGAAGTTTGAAAAACACGGAAAGCTGTTCCTGAATACCGCTTTCGCCGCGTTGTTTGGCAAGATCAAGACAGCGTGCGATCTCGATCGCCAGCGGAGCTGCCAGTATCGAATCTTTGCACAGAAAATTTACTTTGATCTGCATCGGCTGGCCGAGAAATCCGGTGATATCAATGTTGTCCCAAGCTTCTTTATTATCTTTTCGCGGGCGGTAATATCGGATATCGACTATATGATCTTCGACCTCATAGCCCAAAATATCGCGAAGCACGCTGCTTTTAGTTTTGATCTTTGAAGCAAGCGAATCTTCGTTCGACAGCGCAAGGCCATCGCGATTTCCCAATATATTTGTCGAATACCAGCCTTCGATTTTCAGCGCGCGCGAGCGAAGTGCCGGAGCGAGCACTGTTTTGATGAAAGTCTGGCCGGTCTTTCCGTCTTTGCCGGCTATTGGCACACCGTTCTTTTTGGCGAATTCGATAAGAGCCGGAAGATCGACCGAAACCGAAGGAGTAAAATTTCCATACGGGATCTTTTCGGCAATGGCGGCGTATGCGTAAAGCAAAGCCGGCGAAATGTCGGGCGAATTTTCGTCGATGGCTTTTTCTAGGTCAGTCAGCGAATTGAAGATCTCGTTTCCTTCGTCCGCCAGCTTTTCGGTTGAAGCAAGATTTATAACTACGACCGAATCGCACCTTCTTGAAAATTCTTTCAAATTTTCTCGTAACTTGGTTATGGCCTCCCGAAGATCCGTTGCAGCCAACCGATTCTCACCATCGATATTCGATAAAAAATTTTTATTTTCAACAGCCGGCCAAGGAGTTATTTTGGCAAGTTCCGATTCTGCAACCAGGAATTGTTTATAGGTGAGAACATCATGAAGTTCAGCGGCTTTTGCGAGATCCTCGCCGAATAGGTCCCAACCGGCAAAAACTATATCGTTATAATCGGCAAGGGAATCTATCTGTAATTCCGCCAGCAGCAAGCCTTCGTGTCCGATCACACCTTTTTTTAATAGCTCAATTCCGGCAACCATCGTCGTGCCGACGGCGCCGCCCAATCCGATAACAGCTATGCCAAGTTTCCGCTTTGTCATAATAAAACGTTAAGTTTACAACTTTCGTCCAAACACGAAAAGACGGACTTAAACTTTACCCTCAGCAAGAAGTCTTGAAAGTTCGCGTTTTAGAAGTTTACCTGTGGGGCCTTTTGGTATTTCGGCGATGAAATATATTTTTTTCGGACATTTGAAATCTGCTAAATGCTTGCGGCAATGTTCGATCAATTCTTCTTCCGAGGTGTTTTCGCGAACTACTACAAATGCGGCAACTTCTTCACCGTAAAGATCGTCTACAACTCCGATAGTAGCCGCTGCGGTGACCGATGGGTGATCATAGAGAACGTTATCGATCTCGCGCGGATAGATATTTTCGCCGCCGCGAATGATCATATCGGATTTGCGGTCGGCAATATAAAAGAAACCATCGGGATCGCGATAGCCGATATCGCCGGTATGAAACCAACCGGAAGCGAAGGCCTTTTTTGTTGCTTCGGGGTTTTTGTAATAACCTTTGAAAATATTCGGTCCGCGTAGAACTATTTCACCAAGTTCACCAACGGGTAATTCCTGATCTTTGTTATCAAATATTTTTATCTCGTTGCCGATAGGTTTACCGCACGAACCAGGCCGACGATCATTATTCGGCGGATTGAATGTCGAGCGACACGTCGATTCCGAAAGCCCGTAACCTTCGACAACAAGAACACCAAAAGTTTCTTCGAAACGTTTTAAAACATTTTCAGGAACAGGAGCTGAGCCGCACATCGCGAAGCGAAGCGAACCCGATTCATATTTGGACCCAGCTTCGAAATTGCTGAGAAGCATCGAAAGCATGGTCGCAACTGAACCGAACGACGTGATGTTGTATTTTTCAATAATGTCCCAAAATCTCGACGCCGAAAATTTTGAAGCAATGACGGTCGAAGCTCCGGCGTAAAGAGCAGACATTGTCGTTACTGAAACGGCATTCATATGGAACAGCGGCATTACAGTTAGCAAGCGGTCCTCGGCGGTGAAATTCATCCAATCTGCGATTTGTTTTGCGTTGGACAAAAGGTTGCCGTGCGTCAGTAAACAACCTTTTGGTTTTCCGGTAGTGCCGGAAGTATAGATTATGACTGCTTCGTCATTAAATTCGATCTGAGCGTTAGGTTCGAACGAAATATTGCCGGTTGGCTCGAATTTATCGAACATGATCTGCGGTATATGAGTAATATCGGTTACCGCTTTCGTAAATATCGAATTTATTACGAGCAGTTTTGAATCCGAATTTTTCACGACAAATTCGATCTCGTCGGCTTTCAGCAGCGAATTTATCGGCCCGGCGACTGCTCCTAAACAAAAACAAGCGAAATAAGCGATGATGTATTCGGGCGAATTCGGCAGCAGCAAACTTACAACATCGCCTTTTGTAATACCTTTCGCAGCAAATTGTCCGGCCGTTTCAAAAACAGCTTTCTGAAATTCTGAATAGGTCCATTCACGCCCATCATCGGACGATATCAGGAATATCTTTTCTGCGTTATTCGCCGTTCGTTGTCGTAAAAGTAAACCGATGTTTTCATTGATTTTAACGGTCATCTCGTATAAATTAGCACAGTCAAGGAAGAAGCTAGAAACAGATCTCAAAGGTGAGAATATGACGATCTACAAAAGTTACATCGGCGGTGTATGGATCGATGAAGCGGGAGCTCGCATAACCGAAAATATCAATCCGGCAAATACGAACGACATTATCGGTACGATCCATTTGGCTTCGCGTGAAGCGGCACGAAAAGCTGTTGAATCAGCGGCCGGTGCGTTTGCTGATTGGAAGCGAATTCCGCCGCCGGCACGTGGACGAATTATCGCAAAAGCAGCCCGGTTACTGGACGATAACCGCGAAGAACTCGCACAAATACTTACTCGCGAAGAAGGCAAAACTTTGGCTGAAAGTCGTGGTGAACTGACACGTGCCATAAACGTTGCCGAATTCTGCGTCGGCGAATCGCGGCGAATGAACGGCGAAACCATTCCGTCAGAACTTCCGTCAAATTTTGCTTATACGATAAAACAGCCGCATGGCGTTGTCGCCTGTATCACACCTTGGAATTTCCCGGTCGCGATCCCGGTTTGGAAGATCATACCCGCATTGATCGCCGGAAATACGGTTGTTTTCAAACCCGCAACGATCACACCGGCAACTGCGGTTCGTTTGACCGAGATATTTATCGAAGCAGGTTTACCCGAAGGCGTATTGAATCTGGTGCTTGGTTCCGGTTCGGAAGCCGGCGACGAGATAGTGAATCATCCGGCTGTTAAGGCTTTGTCATTTACCGGTTCGACCGAAACCGGTTTGAAACTTTATGCACAGGTTGCGCCGCGCGGCGTAAAAGTTCAAGCCGAGATGGGCGGCAAGAATCCGGTCGTAGTGCTCGAAGACTGCGATATGGAACTTGCTGTTGAATCGACCGCACAAGGTGCATTCGGTTCATCCGGCCAAAGATGCACTGCAACTTCGCGTGCTATTTTGATAGATAAGATCGCCGATGAATTTGTCCAAAAGCTTGTGGTTCGCGCGAAAAGCTTTAAACTCGGCGATGGTTCTGATCCAAAAACCGAGATCGGGCCATCGGTCGATGAAGGTCAGTTTCAAACCGTTCTTAAATATATAAATATCGGACGCGAAGACGGCGCTGAAATGTTATGCGGCGGAAAACGTGCGGAAGCCGAAGGCTTGGAAAACGGATATTTTGTCGAACCGACCGTTTTTGACCACGTTACACGCGATATGCGCATCGCACGCGAAGAAATATTCGGGCCGGTTCTTTCCGTGTTGCGCGTAAAAGATTTTGACGAGGCAATGTCCGTTGCCAACGACAGCGATTACGGATTGTCTTCATCGATCTTTACATCGGACGCGAATATGACATACAGATTTATCGACGAGATCGAATCCGGTATGACACATATCAATTCGCCGACAACCGGCGGCGAAGCGCACATTCCATTCGGCGGGATAAAACAAACCGGACTGGGCGCACGCGAGCAAGGTTCGACCTCGCTCGATTTTTATACAGAGCTAAAAGTGGTCTATGTCGATTACACCGGCCGGAAACGCGAAGGGAATTTGTATTAGTCTGTTCTCAAACAATTGGAGCAATGTCTAGCTCTTATTTTAGGGTAACAAAGATTGACGTAGATTGACATAGATTCTACTATTCCGTTTTGGGAGAATAGTAATTAACCATGAATGTTTCATTAACACCAGAACTCGAAAAACTAGTTAACGACAAGGTAAAATCCGGCCGCTATAATTCCGCCAGCGAAGTCATCCGCGAAGGTTTGCGTTTACTTCAGGATCACGATGAACTCAAACGTATTCGTACGGACGAACTACGAAGGGAGATTATGTTGGGCGTCGAACAGATAAGGAACGGTCAATCTAAAATACTCGAAACAGAGCAGGACTTTCTCGATCTGGCGGAACGGGTTAAATCTCGCGGACGGAAACGAGCTGAGAAGGCCAAGGAGAATGCATGACCGGCAGGATCTATTATTCCGACTTTGTCGAGAATGACCTTGAAGAAATATCCGGATACATAGCCGTAGATGATCCTGAGGCAGCGGATCGAACAATTAATTCCATCCTAAACAAATTCAAACTGCTCGCCGGAAATCACAAGATCGGAGTAACTCGACCGGAAGTTTTTGATGGACTCCGTCAATTCCCGATAGGGAACTATAATATTTTCTACTTTGCCGTCGAAAACGGCGTAGAAATATATCGTATTTTGCATAGCGCAAGAGATTCGGTACAGATCTTCGACGAGCCTACTGACCAACCAAACTAAGACTATGAGCCAAACAGAACAAAGATCCTCGGTTTCCGAAGCTGTGCAAAAGCACAAAGAATTTTTATTTCCGGCCGTCGCGACCTATTACGAAGAACCGCTGGCGCTCGTCAAAGGCGAAGGTTCCTATGTTTGGGATGCGAATGGCGATAAATATCTTGATGCATTTGGCGGCGTTTTGACGGTGAGCATCGGTCATGCGAATCCGGTGGTGAACGCGGCTATCATCGAGCAAACGAATAAACTGCTGCATATGTCCGCATTGTATGTGAACGAAAAGCAGTCCGATCTTGCCGAAAAACTGGCCGAAATATCTCCCGGCGAACTTAAAAAATCATTCTTTACAAGCACAGGAACCGAAGCCGACGACACGGCGATCATGGCCGCAAAACTCGCCACCGGACGCCATGAGATCGTTGTTTTGCGGCATAGTTACAGCGGACGAAGCGCGACGGCTTTGTCGGCGGTTGGACATTCGACATGGCGTCCGCTGCCTTCGCAGGTTGCGGGGATCGTTCATGCACGTGCGCCGTATTGTTACCGGTGTCCGTTCGGACTTAAGCCGGATTCGTGCGGCGCCGCTTGTGCAAATGATGTTAAAGACGTTATCGAAACCACGACCACAGGCGAGATCGCCGCTTTTATGGCTGAACCGATCCTCGGCGTTGGCGGATTTATCGTGCCGCCCGCGGGATATTTCGAACGTGTCGAAGAAATTGTCCGCAAACACGGTGGTTTGTTCATTGCCGACGAAGTGCAGACCGGTTGGGGCAGAACGGGCGACAAATGGTTCGGCATCGAACATTGGGATGTAAAGCCCGACATCATAACTTCCGCAAAAGGTATGGGCAATGGCGTGCCGATCGGCTGGACGATCGCTACCGCCGAAGTCGCCGACAAATTCGCCGGCCCGACATTCGCAACATTTGGCGGCAATCCGGTTTCGATGGCGGCTGCTTTGGCTGTTATAAAAATTATCGAAGAAGACGACCTTCGAACGAACGCACGCGTTGTCGGCGATCATTTTCGCGCGAAGTTAGAAGAATTAAAAGACAAACACAAGATCATCGGCGATGTCCGCGGAATGGGTTTGATGCAAGGCATTGAGCTTGTAAAAGACCGCGAAACAAAAGAGCCCGCACCCGAAGCCGTTCTGAAAGTTTTCGAAGAAACAAAACGCCAAGGCGTCCTCATCGGCAAAGGCGGCCTCTACGGAAACGTCATCCGCACCGGCATGATGCTCAATTCCACAAAGGACAACGTCGATCAACTGATCGCCGCCCTCGACGCCGGATTCGCTCTTTGTTAAAGATCTAGAGAACGCAATTCTTAAAGGATCTGGTAATTCCGGAACAAATTCTATAAAGAACTGTGAAAATCATTATGGATAGTAAAGACATTCCGGCTGTTGTTCTAGGATTTTTTATTATTGCGCTTTTGATGGTCTTTGTTCCGGTGCTTTCAAAAGCGTATAAGAATTGGAAGGACTGATTGGTACATAAATTTAGCGGCTATGTATGTGTAATATGACGAAGGTTGCGACGATCTAATTTAAATTGCTCCCAGCTTTTTCTAATTACATCGCGATCAAGCTGATTGAAGGCATAAGATGAGTTTTTGTTTTAGCTTAGCCACGCCATTTATGACGTGGTGGTGTTCAATAAAAATATCCAGCCCGTTCACGGGCTTCCTATGATCTAACAAAATGCGCAAAACTCCGAACCGCCGCACCATAACCATCCGCGAAAGCAACTATAGTAAAGTCGTTTTAGATTTTTCACAAATGTAAATAAATACACACAAATATGACATCCGAAAAACTATTACAAAAGGCGATAACAGAGCGATCATTCACCAAAGCAGACGGCGCAATAGATCATTTTCTGACATCTTTTTCGGATGATGAAAACTGAAAGTTCGCATACATTTAACTTTCTTAAGTTTGTGTTACAATGCTACAAAATTTTATGTTAAGTGAGGAAAAACAATCTATGGCAGAAACCGGGCATGCGAAGAATGTTGCGAACTTTGGGGTTTTGGTGTCTTATGTTGAAGGGTATGGGGCGACATACACGCCTTCGAATACTTCGATCACGTTGACGGCTTTGGAAGCGAAGTTGGGGTTGGCCGAAGATTCGCTTGAAGGCGTGTTAACGGCGTTGGCACCGTGGAAAAACGCTGTGAACGCACGCGAAACGTCATACGAAGGTTTGCAAAAGCTTGTGACGCGTGTGGTAAACAGTTTTGCGGCTTCCGGAGCGGATCAAAATGCCGTCAACGACGCGAAGTCGATCAAGCGAAAGATCGACGGTGCCCGAGCAAAAGCTTTGCCGAAAGACGATCCAGAAACACCCGAAAACGAAAGCCAGGGACATTCCGTCTCACAGCGAAGCTACTCGCAAACAGCCGAATTCTTTGACGAACTGATAGCATTCTTAAGTACAAATTCCGGATTCTATAATCCGAATGAAGCGGCGTTGAAACTCACGGCCTTGACGACAAGATCGGGTGAGATGAAGGCGGCAAACTCGGAAGTGAACGGCACAGCCGTACCGCTTAGTAACGCACGAATAGCCCGCGATGTGCAGTTATATACGCTAACGTCGGGTCTCGTTGACCTTGCCGGTCTTGTCAAAAAGTATGTGAAATCCGTTTACGGAGCTGATTCGCTTCAATTTAAGCAGATTTCGGGTCTCGTATTCAGAAAGGTAAAGAAACTAACGGCAGAGCTGCCTCCGGTAAGCGATGATTAGTTTTAAGCAGCGGTGCTGTTGAATGCTTCAAAGGCATTGATGAAATGTACAACGATAAAGCAGAAAATATAAAAGGCTTTGATGTTTACCACAAATGCAAATGCGTATTATGCAAAGCGACAGTCGGTTATCACAAAGCCTTTTGCATATGTTTCAAAGCCGATGCGAAAAATCGCAATGCGAATGTAATTCGTCGCAAAGCCGTATGCGAAAACCGCAATAACGATGTGATTTTTCGCAAAAGTATTGGTGAATACCGCAAAGCTAATGTGATGTAACGATAAAGAAGAGTGGGTTTGCATATGAGAACACTGATAAAGAACGGACGCATTGTTACTGCCGTCGATGACTATCACGCCGACATTTTGATCGAAGACGGAAGCATTTCGATGATCGGCAAGTCGCTCGAAATGGAAGCCGATATCGTCATTGATGCTGCCGGAAAGCTCGTAATGCCGGGTGGAATCGATCCTCACACACACATGGAACTTCCGTTCGGCGGAACTTTCGCAAGCGATGATTTCTTTACCGGAACACGAGCGGCGGCTTTCGGTGGAACGACGACGATCATCGATTTTGCTGTGCAGACTAAAGGAGAATCGATGACGGCGGGCGTTGACGCGTGGCATAAAAAAGCAGAAGGAAAGACGGCCATCGATTACGGATTTCATCTTATCACAACCGAATTCGAAGACGGCGATGAGAAGGAGATGTATTCGCTAATGGATGAGGGCATCACCTCATTCAAGCTGTTTATGGCATATCCCGGCGTTTTCTTAGCCGATGACGCGACGATATTTCGTGCAATGTCAGCCGCAGGTAAACGAGGCGGATTGGTATGTATGCATGCCGAGAACGGCATCGTCATAAACGAGATCATAAAACGTTTTATAGCTGATGGACGTACCGCACCAAAATATCACGCTTTAACACGCCCGACGATAGCCGAAGCAGAAGGAGTGCATCGTGCAATAGCGATAGCTGAAATGGCCGAATCGCCTGTGTATATCGTGCATCTTTCGTGTACCGACGCGTTAAACCAAGTGCGTCAGGCAAGAGACCGCGGTGTATCTGCATTTGCCGAAACGTGCCCGCAATATCTCCTTCATTCGATCGAAGATTACGGAGATACATTTGACGGAGCGAAGTATGTAATGACCCCGCCGCTGCGTGAAAAACACAATCACGCGGAGTTGTGGAAAGGATTGAAGATGGATGATCTGCAAGTTATATCGACGGATCACTGTCCGTTCTGTATGAAAGAACAAAAAGAATTGGGCAAAGACGATTTTTCGAAGATACCGAACGGAGCTCCCGGTGTGGAAAACAGAATGTCGCTGATCTTTAACGGAGGCGTTGTGGAAAATAGAATATCGCTGAATAGATTCGTCGAACTCACGTCAACAGCCGCCGCAAAGATGTTCGGGTTGTTTCCAAAAAAAGGTACGATCGCCATAGGCTCGGACGCAGACATCGTTATCTTTGATCCCGAAAAAGAACACACGTTCGGTGTTGATTCGGAACATATGAATGTTGATTATTCGTCGTATGAAGGTTGGAAAGTAAAAGGTAAGGTCGAAACAGTGCTCCAGCGAGGCCGCGTAATAATAGAGAACGATCAATATAAAGGAAAGCAAGGCGACGGAACGTTCCTGAAACGCGGCGAATGCGTGAAGATCTGAACTGCAAAATTAAAAGAAGAGGCCGCCATTTCGGACAGCCTCTATTAAATGATAGTGCGAAAAACAGATCATTTGATCAGTCGTATCGCAGTTTTACGGTCAACTTTACGATCTTCATCGCTTGCACCTTCATCAACTGTCGCAAACTTTTCACCATAGCCTTCAGCCTCCGGAACCTGCTCTCCAACACCCGCTTTCTGCAATGCAGCTTGAACAGCCTTTGCTCTACTGTCTGATAATTTCAAATTCGCGGCATCATCACCTGTTTTATCTGTATAACCGCCGATCTTGATCTTGACATCGGGGAATTCCTTTAGAATAGCGACGATGTTGTCTAACTGACGCTTTGATTCAGGTGTCAACTCCGTTTTGCCGACAACAAAATTAAGGTCGTCAAAGCTGAACCATTTATCCTTTAGTTGATCATTGGTACCGTTCTTGAATTCATCGGATTGTATGAATTTAACTAATTGGTCCTCAATTCCACCAGGATAAGCTTGTAATTTTGCACCATCAGGAAGTGTTACCTCACCAAGAGTTTTTGCGGGTTCGGCGGAGCTTGATCCAAGTGAACTCGGAAGTTTCCATCCGCTGAAAAGAGATTTAAGCTGATCAACAGCCGCTGAAGGTAAGTTTGTTGCTTCGGTAATGGCTCCGCCTGCAAATGCCAGCGTACCGCTCTTCCAATCTTTCAAACTTGGAAGCAACTTGCCAAAATTTCCCCACCAATCCGCAGCAAAAGGTTTTGCTTTGGCATCGATCTTAAGCCCGGCGTAGTCCACATTGCCCGCACCGAATTCAGCATCAAGTTTCGCCTTTATCTCATCCATTGTCTTTTGATCCGGAACAACGCCTGAGACTATATATTTTCCGTCTTTTGCTTCGATCTTGAAGCTCGAATCGGCCGATGTCTGCTGTGAATTTGAATTTGTTCGATTGACGTTCGTATTTGAATTCGTGTTTGTGGTCGTTGTCGGCGCATTTGAACGGCCGCAAAACCAAAAACCTAATATCAGAACAAGGGCAAGCAAAAGCAGAGGCAAGAGCCATCTCAAAATGGATCCATCGGAACCATCATCTGAGAAAGTATCACCGATACGATCAACAGTGCCGGACATTTTCGCACCTACTGCGTCAAATGAATCACCGACCTTATCCGCGGCATTGCCAGCCATTGCCGAAGCCGCTCCGACACCGCCGGCAACTGCTCCTCCGATAGTACCGCCCCAATCCGAGAGAAAACCACCGATCTTTGAAAGGAAACTCTCGTTATCAGGCAGCTCGCCATCCGGCGTCAGAGAATTAACAACGTCGGGTATAAGTCCGCCAAGAGCAGTTGTCGCGGCAGCACGATCGAGACCGGAATCTTTTGAGATAGTAGCGATCGCATCAGTACCGAGAGCGGATTCGACTTGCTCACCAGTCAGCGGAGTCGTGTCGCCGGTCGAGATCCATGAATCGACAATGTCACCGAACCCCGCGTTTCTGAATTTTTCGAGAAAACCTGAAAAACCACCGGTTTTTGGATCTGAGATCAGTCCAAAAAGTGAAGCGAGCAAGCCTCCGGCCTTGTCCTGGCCTAATCCGAAACGATCCGCCGTACTATTGATAATTGAATCAAACAATCCCATTTTCTTTTCCTCCTCGATCTTTATCTGGTATGTAACATAGTTCCGTCGTTAAACGGAAAAATCCATCATTAATTTAATAATGGCAAGAATTATGGTGTTAACGCCTTTATTGTTGAACAGAAAGACATTCTCGTCAAGAATTTTTTTGCTTTGACTAAAGGCTGCGACCGGGGAACTCATGTGAGCTGTTTTGAAACAGACTGTAGTGAGTTAAAATATGCCACAGCATCGGCATTTGCAAATTTTATTTCTTTTTATTATCCGCCCGTTTTACCGAAAAATGAATATGAAAAAAACAGCTATTCAAACTAGTTTCGTCATTGTAATGTTTCTTTTTGTCTATTGTGTATCGGTCCGATCACAAGTATTGATAACGAGCGATATTGACGCATTGATCGAACGTTCAATGAAAGCCTTTGATGTGCCGGGAATTTCCGTCGGCGTGATCAAGGATGGAAAGGTTGTTTATGCAAAAGGTCATGGCGTAAGATCGCTTAAAACGAACGCGAAAATGGATGAAAATACACTTGTTGGTATTGCATCTAATTCGAAGGCATTTACTACCGTTTCGCTTGGTATTCTCGTTGATGAAGGAAAGATCAGTTGGGATGATAGAGTTCAGGACTACATACCGGAATTCAAACTTTACAGCCCATATGTAACTGAGGATTTTAGGATTCGCGATCTGCTCACTCACAGAAGCGGTTTAGGTCTTGGCGCGGGCGATCTGATGTTCTTTCCGGATGGAAGCGATTTTACGATCGAAGATGTTATACACAATCTTCGATACCTGAAACAGACTTCAAGTTTTAGAACGAAATATGATTATGACAACAATCTTTACATAGTTGCGGGCGAAGTGATCAAACGGGTTTCCGGAAAAACCTGGCCGGAATTTGTCGAAGAACGGATCATGAAACCGCTTGGGATGACGAGCTCGGCCGGGCTTTTTGAACGTGTTAAAGATAAAAGCAATTCGATAGACGGACACGCAAATGTAGAAGGAAAAGTGCAGGTTATTCAACGCAGCGGTGTCAGAGTCGCGGCGGCCGCCGGCGGCGTTAATTCAAACATTACCGATCTGGCGAAATGGGTACAGATGTTCCTGAACGGCGGTAAATATGAAGGCGGCAAACGGCTGATATCGGAGAAGACATTAAAAGAAATATGGTCGCCGCAAACGATCGTTCCGGTAAATTCGCCCGGGTCGTACAACACACATTTTTCGGCATATGCTCTTGGCTTTGGGGTTAGCGACGTGAACGGTTACAAACAGATTACACATACCGGCGGATTAGAAGGCATGGTCACGCAGATCACAATGATACCGGAACTTAACCTCGGAATAATCGTTTTGACGAATCAGCAGGAAGGCGGAGCTTTTTCTTCGATCACAAATCAGATCAAAGATGGTTATTTTGGAATAAAAGGTAGAGATTGGGTCGCCGATCTATCGGATAGGCGAAAAAAATCCATCGCTAAAGCGAAAGAAATTACTGATAAGGTCGCGCTCGATATTGAAAATGCGAAGAGATCAGGCGGTTCGGCGATCGGTGCAGAATTGATATCGGGAACCTATAAAGATGCTTGGCTCGGAGATGCTTCGGTCGAAATGAAAGACGGCATGCTTCGATTTAGCTCAAAACGTTCGCCGCGGCTTACTGGCGAGATGATCCAGTATAAAGCGAACACATATGTTATAAAATGGGATGACCGAAGTATGGATGCGGATGCGTTCATAACCTTTAGTTTGGATGAGAACGGCAAAGCGGAAGGCTTTACAATGAAAGCGATCTCGCCGCTGACGGATTTCAGTTATGATTTTCACGATCTAGATTTTCATCGAATTGAACAACCCAAATAGATAGGAAGACAATATGCCAAGAATAGTTAAATGCGGACTGATACAGGCACACAATATCGAATCGGCTGACGCACCGATCGAACAAATAAAAAAAGCGAATATCGATAATCAAATGAAATTTGTCGAAGAGGCGTCACGGCAAGGCGTTCAGATGCTTTGTTTTCAAGAGATCTTTACGACACCGTATTTCTGCGCCGAACAACAGACACGTTGGTACGACGCTGTCGAAAAAGTTCCCGACGGACCGACCGTAACGATGATGCGCTCGGTTGCAAAAGAATTCGGAATGGTAATGATCTTGCCGGTTTACGAAGAAGAGCAGGCGGGCGTTTATTATAATACGTGCGCTGTGATCGATGCGGACGGAAAATATCTGGGCAAATACCGCAAAACGCATATTCCGCATGTCGCTCCCGGATTTTGGGAGAAATTCTATTTCCGGCCGGGCAATTTGGGTTATCCGTGTTTTGATACGGCGTTCGCACGCATCGGTGTTTATATTTGTTACGACCGACACTTTCCGGAAGGCGCCAGATGTTTAGGTTTGAATGGAGCGGAGATAATATTTAATCCATCCGCAACAGTCGCCGGTTTGAGCGAATATCTATGGAAACTGGAGCAGCCAGCTCACGCCGCGGCGAACGGCTATTTTGTCGGAGCAATAAATCGCGTTGGAACCGAAGCACCTTGGAATATTGGCGAATTTTATGGCCAAAGCTATTTTTGCGACCCGCGCGGACAAATAATAGCCGAAGGCTCTCGTGACCAAGACGAACTCATCGTCGCCGACCTTGATATGGACAAGATTCGCGAAGTCCGCAACACATGGCAGTTCTTCCGTGACCGACGACCTGACGCTTATGGCGAGATCGTCGCGGATTAAGGTTTTCTTAACGCAAAGACGCAAAGGAGCAAGGAACGGGTTCCACATAAAAGAATGTATTTTTGCGTCTTAGCGACTTTTGCCTTAATAAATTATGTCTAATGAATTTTGCACACCGCTCGATATTACACAGGTCGAGCGAAATTTTGGCGAGTTAGATCCGGCAATGTCGGCGGCCGAAGCCGGCGTAGAGGCGAACCGTTGTTTGTTCTGCTATGACGCTCCGTGTATGCACGCCTGTCCGACGCATATCGATGTTCCTTCGTTCATCAAGAAAATAGCCACTGACAATTTGAGAGGTTCTGCGCGAGTTATTTTCGATGCAAATCCGATCGGAGCAACGTGTGCACGCGTTTGCCCGGTTGAGGTTTTGTGCGAAGGAGCGTGCGTTGAAAAAACATTATTACAAAAGCCGATCGAGATCGGGCGTCTTCAGCGGTTTGCGACCGATCATGCAATGGCAAGTGAAAGACCGTTGTTTGAAAAAGGGGAGTCGAACGGCAGATCGGTCGGCATTATTGGTTCGGGGCCGGCTGGTTTGTCATGTGCGATGTATCTCACACGGCTCGGCTATGACGTGTCCGTTTACGAAAAACGCGAAAAACCGGGCGGCCTCGATACCTATGGAATGGCCGAATATAAAATGTCGCAGGAAGTATCGCTTGCCGAGGTGGAACAGATCCAAAAGCTTGGAGTTAAGTTCAGGCTTAATACGATAGTTTCAGGATCAGGAGTATCTGACGGATCAACAATTGTATTTGAGCAACTTATGAGTTTGCATGATGCGATCTTTGTCGCCATCGGCCTCGGCTCCGCCAATGAAATGCAAATTCCGGGTGAAAAAACGGCTGGTGTGATCGATGCTTTAGCGTTCATTGAAAAGATCAAAACGCGCGATTGGGAAAATATTCCGCTAGGCCGGAACGTCGTCGTGATCGGCGGCGGAAATACTGCCGTTGATGCCGCGACACAGGCAAAACGGCTCGGTGCGGAACGTGTATATATGGCTTACAGACGAACCGAAACTGAAGCATCGGCTTATGAATATGAGATCGAACTCGCTAAAAAAGACGGAATAGAACTGCTTTGGGAATCGGCACCGACTGAGATCGGCGGAGATGATCACGTTTCAGCGATCAAATTCGTTAAACCCAACGGTGATATTGTTGAGATCGCCTGCGATATGGTCATAAAAGCCATTGGACAACAGAAAATGCGTTCGTTCTTTACGGATGTCGCCAAGGTGGAAACCGATGAAAAAGGCCGTGTTATCGTCAACGGACAAATGCAAACCTCCGATCCTAAAATATTTGCCGGCGGCGATTGCGCGAACGGCGGAGCCGAAGCCGTCGATGCCGCCCAAATGGGAAAACTTGCCGCACAGGGAATTCACAATAGATTGACCGGCGAAACAGTGAAATTTGCCGGTAATTTGTAAGCCGGGACAGTATTTTAAATATCTTTAGAAAAGAGCGAAAAGAAAAAAATTAAGCGATTTGATAACTAAATCTGATGTTACAGCATCCAAGGGCATAGGTGTTCTTGTACATAGAAATGAAAAAGTGAGGTTTTGGAATGAATAGATTGCTTTCATTTATGCTATTGATAATTACCGTATGTTTGTTTTCGTCGGTTTCTATGGCTGATGGATTGGAACTTGGTTCTAGATTCGAAATAGAGCGTTTATCCGGCGAGCCTTCCAAACAGGATACGACCATCGTTGCATTTATTCCTTCGCTATCTTATGACTGTGAATATGCGAGTATGCTTACTCAATCCTTTCACTATTATTTTATCGAACGGTTGGCTTTCGAAGGACTAGCAAAATCTCCGACAACTCGCGTGATCTTGGTCGTCAATGACGATAAAGATGACGCGAAAAGTACTCAAAATATTTTAGATGGAATGGACGTCATATATGACCCGAAAGGCGAAATGTACTCATACTTCGGCGTGAAGAAGCCGAGTGAAAGAAATTCTGCGACAACATTGGTGTTGCTTGATTCAAAAAACGTCGTGCAGATGATCGATGATGATTACAAGTCCCAAGGCGAACATTTGAAGCCGCTTGAGTCAAAATTGAAAGAACTGAACAATATCAAGCCGACCATAGCTGCTATTACAAGTCCTAAACGGTTAAAGGTCGGCATGGCAGCACCTGATTTTCGAATCGACTCCGATACTTTATTGTCGGATCTTCGCGGAAAAGTTGTTCTGGTTTCTTTTTATCCGGCAGCATTTAGCGGAACATTACGACCGCCAATCGAGCTTTCTTCATTGGGTGAAATCACTTTCTCAGCGGACAGGATGTCGTGCTCATTTCAAATAGATCTGATAGACGAATCTGCCAAACCAAAATCGGAAACACGCCGTATTCTAATCTCAAGTTCGACCGATTCTTTGTTAAATAGGTGGCAGGGACTTTTGGGAACGGAAAACGTCCAGTATGCGAACGATCCAGATTATTCCATTTCGCAAACATATCTGAGCTATAATCCAAAAGGTTATAATAACCGCGTTTCCGTGATAGTCGATCAAAAAGGAAAGATAGCCTTCATTGACCAATCGTTTGACTATGAGGATGATGCGGTCATCAGCAAAAAAATAGATGAACTAGCCGAAAAAGGATCAAGGTAATATCGAAAATTCGAATCGCACGAATCGGGAAGCGGTGGAAGAATTGCTATGGCAAACCTGGATATTAATTTTGCTGGAATAAGATCTCCCAATCCATTTTGGTTGGCATCTGCGCCGCCGACGAATATGGGTTCGATGGTGGAGCGTGCTTTTGACGCGGGTTGGGGCGGAGCTGTTTGGAAAACGTTGGGCGAGCCGATCGTAAATGTTTCGTCGCGGCTCGCGTCGATCGACCACGGAGCTTTGCGGATGATCGGGCTGAACAATATTGAGCTGATCACCGACAGGCCGCTTGATGTAAATCTGAAAGAGATAGCCGATTGTAAGAAAAAATATCCGAATAATGCATTGGTCGTCAGCCTAATGGTCGAATCGAAACGCGAAGCTTGGCACGAGATCGTAAAAAGATCTCAGGACACGGGCTGCGATGGTTTTGAGTTAAATTTCGGCTGCCCGCACGGCATGAGCGAACGCGGTATGGGCGCGGCAATGGGTCAGGTTCCCGAATACACACAGATGGTTACCGAGTGGGTGAAGGAAGTTTCGGACATTCCGGTCATCGTAAAATTAACACCGAATGTCACAAATATTCTGCCGCCCGGAATTGCCGCCGCGAAAGGCGGAGCCGATGCTGTTTCCTTAATAAACACGATCAATTCTGTAATGGGAGTTGATATAGATACATTTGTTCCTGCACCGAATGTTAACGGCATGGCCGCGCACGGCGGATATTGCGGCCCGGCGGTTAAGCCGATCGCCCTGAATATGGTTGCTGAACTTGCCCGTAATAACGAGTTCGCAAAACCGATCAGCGGTATCGGCGGTATTTCCACTTGGCGCGATGCGGTCGAATTTATGCTGCTAGGTGCCGGAAATGTACAGGTTTGCACAGCGGTAATGCATTACGGCTATCGCATTGTTGAGGATATGATCGACGGCCTGAATAATTATCTCGACGAAAAAGGTATCGCTTCGGTCAATGATATTGTCGGAAGATCGGTCAACCGCATAACCGATTGGGGAAACCTTGACCTTAATTACAAGGTTATCGCAGAGGTTCACGAAGATAAATGCATACGCTGCAATCTTTGCTATGTTGCTTGTGAAGACGGCGCTCATCAATCGTTCGAATTTGTCGAATCGAACGGAGAACGCTATCCGCGCGTTATCGAAGAAGAATGCGTCGGCTGTAACCTATGCGCACTAGTATGTCCGTCGCCCGGAGCGATCACGATGGAACGGCATGATGAAGGAACATCACCCAAAACATGGCGAGAACTTTCAGGTTCGGAAGTTTAAATTATGAATAAATTATCGATATTGGTCTTGGTATTTACTTTCGCAGTTTTTACAGTTGCCCAGAAACCGACAGAGATCCCGAACTTTGATGCGGCGGACTTTAATCAAAAAGCCGAAACTGCGCGATGGTTGGTCGAATATGACAATGTAGCCTGGAAGACGACGGATTTTGTCCTTACGCAAGATCCGATTGAGCTCAAAAAGCTTGGACAGGAATGGTTTTGTTTTCAGGATAAGGCAAAATTATGGCATGCAGTTTATGGAAAATTATCAGACGGAAAATATGAAGTGGTTTTTCATCTGACGATGGATGCCGACGAAAAGGTCACCAAAACGGATGAAAAGATCGATCAAGATTTTCTGAATATGCATTCCGTTGCTCTCGCGACAGGGCGAGCAAAAGTAAATACTATGATACCTGCCGATTCTCCTAAATTTAATCAGTATATAAAGCAGAATTCCGACAAGACCTTTTCCGTATGGCTGCTACCGGCGTTTCAAGAAAATGGATTTGCTGTTTACGGCGGCGAAGCAATATACACGATCGATGCAACAGGCAAAAAGATCATAAAAGATGACAGCTATTTCCAAAAAGATTTTCGCGGATTTAAAGCAACACCTCCGCGAGAGATATGGTTGAATTACCGTGAGTTGGAAAAGCCATCCCTCGGGGCGATTTTCTTCGCCTGGTATTACAAGCAATATTTTACGTCGATATCGATCGATAACGCGAAGGTCGTATCAACACCGGTTAAGACTGATAAGGGATATATGTGGGTCAACGTAGTAAAGGATGAAAAGGAAGGAAACGCTACAAACGACGAAAACACGAAAAAACCTGTTGCAGTTAAATTGCTTGAAATCGGGGATATATCGGAAAAGGAATTCAGGCAGAAGTTCAATGAAAACAAAGAATGGAAAGATTGCGACAGCGACGGCCAGCTTTATATCATTAACTACGGAACTGATAAGCAAATCGAGCAACGAGAAAAACTGATTATTGATCTATTACCCAGCCGAGGCTATGACTGCAACCGAAAAACTTTGGTTCGCGGTGGTTCAGGAAGTTTACGAACAGTAATTTGGAAAATCCCGCCCGGAGCGGATTATCCGGCCGCATAGCTATTCAATTAAACAGTTCATCTATCCGAACCGGCTCATATCCATTTTCTTTCAGCCATGCGATCAGTTCGTCGATGCGGTCAGAGAATTTTTCAGTTCGTTTTGGGCCTGAGCCAATGTGCGTCAATAAAATGAATGCGTTGAGGCCATTTGGGTCTTTTGCTTCATATTCTTTTATACTTCGCAAGATATCATCGTTGCTGACGTAGTGCGGATCGTCATCGGTCATATAATCGGTGTTCGAGCGCGTGCCCGGCGTGAAATTCACGATCGTGTGTCCCATTGCGGCTGTCCAATCAGCGATCTCCGAGTTATACCATTCATAAGAAGGTAAAAAATAGGGAACCTTTTTACGATCTATGCCGAACGGTCTCATCGCAGCAAAGTTGTCATTTAGGTCTTGTTCAAATTGTTCACGCGTTACTAGCGTTTTGTTGCGGTCTTTCCAATCCGCATACAAAAGGTGTTCATTTGAATGTGGCCCTAAATAATGGCCGTCTTTTACCAACCGTTCAATGAACTGCCTGTTTGCACGATTCCGATAAAAACGTCCGGTTAAAAAGAACGAAGCTTTCACGCCGTTCTTTTTCAATGCATCGGCTATAACTGTTCCGCCTTCGGCAAATTCGTCACCGGTAAAAACGAGCGCGATCTTTTTTGAATTTTTGTCGCCGCGAATAATTCCACCTTGCGTGTAGGTAAATGCTTTGAATGGGCCTGTTTCCGCACTTTTAACCGCCTGAAGGCGGGACTCCGAACTAAACATAGCCATTACGAGAATTGCGTCCGCTGTTCCGTCCATCGTCGGTTCGTTTGTTGAATAATCTCCGACATCATCGTGATACAAAATGTCGCGCGGCTGAAAAGCGGCGAATTTGTCCGGTTTCGTGAGTGTTAAACCGATCAGCTTGTTATATGTCGATGCTGCGATCGGCCCGTCGACCAATCCGCCGCGTACCTGTTTTTTTAAGATCTGAACGGTCGGCAGATGCGTGTCACTAGGTGATACGACTCGATCCGGCAATCCTTCGAACATCGATGTTCCCCATGGGTTTTTTCCCAAAAGCCAATCTCGATGTGCAAGCATCGAATTATGGAACTGCATATCACCGGTCATTAGTTCGTAAAGATGCACCTGTGTAATGAAAGCCACGACCAAATTATTCGAACACCAAATAAATGGAACACCAACACCGTAAATATTCGACCTGCCACGTTCGACGATCCGCTCAATGCCGCTTCGATAATATCCGGCAAGTGCTTTTTTAGTTCTTGCGTCAGCTAACTGATACAAGGCGAAATGTCCGACATTTGTGAATGGATATTTTTCGTAATGCTTACTTAATTGCGGTCCCATATCCGCATCTGCATATTCCATCCATGAATTTGTGCCGGCGGTGACCGCGTAGCGTTTTGCATCGTCAAGATATTCCGTTTTCTTTGTGGCTTTATAAAGTTCTGCAGCCGCGTATTCCATATCGTCGGCCCAAGTGTCTTCGTTATATCGATATGGAGCACCGAAAGAATTACCTTGCTGAAAGCCTTCCTGCCGTTTTCCCATTTCATATAGATCGATTCCGGCTTTAAGACATTTTTCGGCAAAATCAATATCTTTCAGGTCATTTTTCCAAATCCTATATGCGGCCGCCATTGCCGCCGCCGAACGCCCGGCAATATTTGCGATCCCGGTCGAACGGCTTTTGAACTCACTCAAACCCTGCGGTTTGCCGTCAGCAAAATAGACCGGCCTGTAACTGTTCGGCCCCCAACCGTAATCGGCATTGTCGGCGGTTGGCAACTTAAACCCGCGATGGTCGCGATCATCCGCTACTTGGTGGAATAATTGACCGTTCTTTGGATGAAGCTTATGTATCCAATCAAGACCCCATTTTGCTTCGTCTAGAATATCGGGAATGCCATTTGGCCGTCCTTCGCGGCCAAGATCATCGACCAGATCGGAAAACTTCAAAGGTTCCAATTCATAAGCCAAAAGCATTCGAGCGGTCGCATTACTGGCTGTGATCAAATACTTTAATTGATCGCCTGCGTCGTGCCAGCCTCCGCTCGCATCGACATATGTTTCGTCGGGAAACGGAGCATAAAAAGAGCGTCCGTCGTGTTTATGGCAAACTGCGTCCAGATATGGGTTATATCCGCAACGCTGCTGTCGCATAAAAAAAAGAAGATCTTCCTGATAGGCCGGATAAGTGCTTATGTTGAAGTCTTTACCGGTTGAATCCGGCTCAGATACATTTATAGAATATTGTCCCGGCTTGTGTAATATACTAAAATCAATTTCGTAATAATAAGGAAAATTGCTTCCAAAATTTCCACTGTCGATCCTGCACAGTTTTCCTCTAACCAGTATTTCATTTGTTTCCTTACTGCGGACGACAAAATCTTCATTTATGGTCTTTGATGAAAAGACGATCGCTGTTTTCTTATCATCTGGTAAATATCCTGCCTCGTTAACACGAAAATATACTGATTGCGATACCGCTATGCCGGCAAAAACAAATAGACAGAGAACGAATATGGACGGGATTATGATGATAGTTCGACGCATATCGAACATTGTAAAATGAAATCCTAACTTTGAGGAAATGACTCATAAATGAACTGTTAATTGTCTGTATTAAAACTGTTCGTTGGCGTTAAAATATTTTCGTTCGATGCATAGGATTTTTTTCCTAAAAGAGATTTTTCAAATATAAATTCCAACTCATTTACCCACTGAGTTCTCTAAGATGTTCATTTACAATAAGTTAGAGGTATTAAATTGTCTTTGTCAATCTGACGGATATTCTTTCAATGTTCGGTCATCTTGAGAAAAAAGTGTTGACACAGGATTGTTTAATGTTGTAACTTAATTGAGTAACGACGTTTAACAGTCGTTCCCATCGCCACCCGATGCGAATTAAGTTTTCTAAAAGACACAATCGAATATTGCGAAGCTAGAGCAATAGAGAATACCCGGAATGGAATGGGTGCATGGCAATGCATTCAGTTGGCCTGTCAGAAATTCCTGTCTACGCTGTCGATCAAAAGGTGGCACAAGTCTTCGAAAAGCCAAAACCCAGACTGTTCCGGTCCTTTAGAAAACAAGATAAAAATGAAAGTTTTAATGGCGTTAAGCCACAAAGGAGAGACACAAAATGCTATTCGGTAAGAAGAAAAGCGTTGCTGGTTTAGACATCGGATCGAGTTCGATCAAGATGGTAGAACTTGAAGGAAAGGCAAACAGCCTAAATCTCGTAAGCCTCGGCTTTGAGAATCTGCCAGACGACACGATCGTCGATGGCCAGATAATGGAGCTTAATGTCGTTTCGGATGTTATCCAAAGCGTTTGCTCGGCAAATCAAGTAAAAGCCGATGGTGTTGTCACAGGCGTCAGCGGACATTCCGTTATCATTAAGAATATCGTGCTGCCCGCGATGAGTGCTGACGAGCTTGAAGAATCGATCGACTGGCATGCCGAAGAACATATTCCTTATGATCTCTCCGAAGTCAGTCTTGATTATCAAATAACCGCACAAAACTCAGATTCAACAAACGTTCTTATCGCAGCCTGCAAACGTGAAAGGATCGACACTATTCGTCAAGCTGTTCAGCTTTCGGGCAAAGAGCCGGTTGTTATCGATGTTGATACTTTTGCTTTGCAAAACTGCTATGAAATGAATTATATGCCGGACGAATCGCAGGTCGTCACGCTGCTGAACATCGGAGCTTCGACGATGAATGTGAATATCGTCAAAGGCTCGCGGTCGTTGTTCACACGCGATATCACGGTTGGCGGCAGCCAGTTTACGGATGTTCTACAGAGAAGTCTCGGACTTAGCTTTCAGCAGGCCGAAGCGGTAAAACGCGGTGTTAACAGTGCCGCCGAAGGGATCGAAGAGAAATCGATCGAACCGCTGATGAATAATGTTACCGAAGTTGTGGCAATGGAGATCCAAAAAACATTCGATTTTTATCGGGCAACGACGGAAGACAATGAGACGGTTGTCCAAAAGATACTTATCTCGGGCGGCGGCTCGAAACTTGCCGGCTTAGCCGAAGAGCTTTCCGCACGATTGGAATTGCCGGTCGAGGTCCTCGATCCATTCCGCAATATCAAGGTCGATGAACGCAATTTCGATCCGGATTATCTAAGCGAAATAATGCCTGAAATGGCTGTTGCCGTCGGATTGGCAATGAGAGGAGTGTAACCAATATGATCAAGATCAATTTATTAAATTCTGTAACCGAACGCCAAGGCGGAGCCGTTAACTCGGTTGACCGAAAGGTATCAAGCCCGGCTTCGCGACTCCTCTTGATGAGCCTGGTCGTCGGATTTCTTCTAGCCGCAGTTGTTGGCTGGGATGTTATCAGTACACAAATGGCCAAAACTGAAGCTACCCGTCAATTGGAAGAACAAAAACAGATCGCAACCGAACTTGAAGGTGTGCTGAAAGAACAGAAGGAATTGGAAGATAAGATCAAGAACATCGATCTTAGAATAGATGCGATCAAAAGTCTTCGAGCATCACAAGCCGGCCCAAGCGCAGTATTGGATGCAATGCGGGAACGCATAATGATGACTCCGGGACTTTATCTTCAAAGTATTGAACAATCAGCCGATCAGATCACGATCAAAGGCAATTCGCCTGACGAATCTGTCGTAACACAGTTTGGTCGCAGCCTGGAATTTTCCAATGGGCTATTTTCAAACCTGAATATTGAAACACAGCGTAAAGAGATAGTTAATCAGCTTGTATCCGCTCCGAAAGACGGCGGTGAAGCTCCAAAGGTTCAGCTCGTCGACTTTACGATTAAAACAGCATATACGCCTTCCAAGGCCGCCGGAGCTGATAACGGTACGGCCACAACTACGGCTCAAGCTGGGTCGCCGGCTGCCGGAACTCCGGTTCAGGTTGCAAAAAACTAACAATATTTACCCACCTGTCGAATCCACGATATAGAAGGATACCAAGATGATAGAGAAACTGAAAAACTTACAATGGCACTTCCAGCTGCTTATTCTCTTAAGCATAGCGACACTTCTTTACCTAACGGTCTGGTACTTTGTAACCAGCGTAACCAGGGATGAGGTTGCCGAGCTGACGACCCAGGTCAGCCAGCTTCAGGCAAAAAATGAGGCTGCTAGAGTTGCCACGGAACACATCAACGAATTTAGGGCATTATATGCCAGCAAAGCCGTTGAATATGAAGAACTAAAGGTTCTCCTTCCGGAACAGCGTGAGATCACGAATGTCCTTCAGGGGCTTCAGGATACGGCAAACGATTCTAAGATGATCGTAATGCGGTTCTCACCGCGTGACGATACTCAGAAAGATATGATCATGGCAAAACCGGTCGAGGTCGAGGTTGACAGTAATTTCAGCAACCTCCAGGCATTCTTCACAAAGATGGCCAAATTGCCTAGGATCGTTTCGATCTCTGATTTCAAGATCAATCAGCTTGACAAACAAACTGCGCAGAAAACACTTCATGCACAATTTTTGTTAACGGCTTATTATGCTGATCCTGAGATCCTTCATCCACAGCAAGCACCGGCGTCGCCCGGAGCAAAACCGGCTCCCGGTCAACCTGCAGCACCAGGAGCACCTCGCCCGGCCGCAGTTCCGCCAGTACCTGCAAAATAGTCAAATTTGATCCCACCATTTGTACCAGAGAGAAAAGTCATGATGAACAAAACAATAACTGTTAAATTCTTGAATTACATCTTCGCCGCATCAATGATCGTATTTGCCTGCGGAATGATCGAAGAGGTTTCCGCCCAGCGAGATCCGTTCGTAAAACCGGCTTTTGCTCGTGAAAGAGTACAACGCGGCGGAACAGGTTCGGGAATAAAGAAAGCACCGGCCGAGATCACACGAAACGGCCCGCCGGCAATCGAACAGAGGATCGAATATTATAAACGACAACGCGAACAAGCGGCGATAAACGGACAGCCGCTGCCGAAAGTAACCAGCGTGCTAACTCTGGATGAAATGGCGGTTACCGGTATATTCAAAACACCTCGCGGTTACGCCGCAATGGTCGAAGCAACGCCTATTAAGCTTTCTTACACGATCTATCCAGGCGAAAGATTCTTTGACGGCCAACTCGTAGCCGTCGAGGAAAACAGACTTGTCTTTCGCAAAGTAACTAAACTCAGCAACGGCAAATTCATCGCCTCTGTCGAGAATAAAGCCTTGCGCGAATATACGACCAAAGCTCAAATAGAAGGCACGGCTCCGGTTCAGACCGCTGATGCCACAGATGTTATTCCGGCTTATCAGCCGCCGACGGGCGAAACGGCCGCCCCGGCAATATCAACCGCAGCGATCGTTTCACCTTTGGACGAAATGAACAATCAAAAGAGTGAACCCGATTCCGCTAAATCTACTAAGTCCGCCAAGAAAAAGGTTCGGACAGCAAAAAAGAATTAATTTCAGCTCGCGGCTATTAGCCACGTAATTTGAACAAAGTAGGTTCTGTAACGGCCGCAAAAGGCGTCCGCAGCATAGCCTTGCAACGGAGGAAACATGAAGTCTCTTAAATCCCTAGGCGATAAAACACGAAAAATAATATTCGCCACACTTTTGATCAGTACATTGAGCATTGCGGCGGCAGCCCAACGCGTCGGCCCGCAAACTCAAGGTGCAAACTACGGCGATCCTGATTTTCGCGGCGAGCCGATCAATTTGAATGTCGTTAATGCCGACATTCGCGATATCCTTAATTACATTACCGAACAATATGGGATCAATTTCGTAATCGATAAATCCGTAAAGAATGTACCGGTAACTGTAAATGTTACTGACGTTCCATGGAACATAGCCCTTGATTCGGTTCTTCGGGCACAGGATCTCGGTATCCAGATCAACGGCCCGATCCTTCGAGTCGCAGATTCAAAAACACTAGCCACAGAAGGTGAAATAATTCGCCTGCAAATGGATAACAGGTTGGACACGTCACCACTTTATACGGAATTTATTAGACTTAACTATGCTCGTGCATCGGGAACACTTGGCGGCGAAGCAGGTTCAAGCGGCGGCTTTAGCGGCGGCGTTGTTCCGGGCGGATCCAGCACAAGCGGCAGCGGAGGCGGAGCGGGAAGCTCAGATTCCGGTATATTGGGAATCGTCAAACGTCGTCTTTCGCGTCGCGGCGCGGTCGAAGTTGACGGTCGAAGCAACACGATCATAATTACCGACGTTCGCGAAAATATCGATGCGATCCGTCAGCTGGTGACTTTGCTTGATCAACCTGAACCGCAGGTCGAGATAGAAACACGCATCGTTATTGCACAACGTAATTTCCTGCGTGATATCGGTATGCAGCTAGGTTTTGGCGCTAATCCTTTTACTAAGAATAATGGTGGTTCGATTGGCGGTGAAACGGGACGCACACCGGATAATCCTCCATTCGGTACATTCGGTCTTACGACCGGTGTATTTGGTACATTTCAGCTAACGGCTGCTCTTAATCTTTCCGAACAGAAAGGACAGAGCAAAACGATAGCCAGCCCGCGTGTCACGGCTTTGAACAACCGTAGTGCAACCATCGAAAGCGGCAGCCAGATACCGGTTACGACCGTTCAGCGAAGCGGCGGCGATAATGAAGATTCACCGCTTGTGTTCACGACAACTTTTGTAAACGTGCCTCTGCGACTTTCAGTTACACCTCAGATAACCGACGCTGGAACAGTCATTCTTCGCGTGGTTGCGGAAAATAACTCGGTCAACCCGGCTCTTACGGCCGGTTTGAGTGGAACACCAGGTATTGATACACAAAGAATGCAGACGGAAGTCTTGGTTCCGGATGGTGGAACTACCGTTGTTGGCGGTGTTTTGACCGATCTTGAGATCGATTCGAAAGGTAAAGTGCCGGGATTGGGGAATGTTCCGATCTTGAAGTACCTTTTCCGTAATAAATCGACTCAGAGAAACACGACCGAAATATTGTTCTTCATAACACCGCGTATCTATCGGCCGGACTATGAAGGCAATCCGACCTCGGGTAAAGTTGGCACCGGAAATCGAACGACAACGATCGCTCAACCTGTTCCGCTTGGCAATCCTTCGTCGAATTCGGGACCTCAACCCGAACCTACACCAGTGCAGATGATGCCGATGATGGCACCTATGCAGGCACCTGTAGAACCGGCAAAAAAACCATAAACGATCACACCTTAGGGTGAGATGTTTCTTCCAAAAAAAAAGGCATCGGCTAATTCAGCCGATGCCTTTTTGCTAAGTGAAGGCGGAGATCGAGTTAGATGATCCGCCGGGATAGTGTTACGGATGGGTAGCAGCGGCCGGGACCGGTTTGTCGCTGGCCACGCCAAAGGCGACAGCGGAAACACCGGCGGTCGAGCCGTTGATCCACCATGTGCCATTG